>Ga0315338_1000189_pt1 | contig 230851 bp, 185 predicted proteins | sample ASW8metaG_FD_204518 | JGI IMG/M metagenome (GOLD analysis project Ga0315338, IMG submission 204518) | Ammonia-oxidizing marine archaeal communities from Monterey Bay, California, United States - ASW #8 | ecosystem: Environmental > Aquatic > Marine > Coastal | place: USA: California | collected...
CCGGACCGTCATGGAATCCATCGGTCCCGCCCTTCCTCCACCCGCCCCCCGACTCACCACCACCGTCACGGACAGCCACACGCGCTCCCTGCGCATCATGCCGCACACCGTGCTGCGGCTCTCCCTCCCCGCCCCCCGGGGGCCATCGGTCTTTCGGGGGCAACTCCACCTCGTGCCAGGCAACCGTGCCAGGTTGGAAGTCACCGTTCTCGACGGGGCCTCACCGGTGTGGACCCGCAAGATCGAAGCCGGAAGCGATCCCATTCCCCTCGCCCTCAGCCTCCCCGGAGGCGAGGAACTGACCCTCAAGGTCGCATTTGACGGCCCCCTCGCCTTCCCCTGCGGAATCGATCTCCGGGACGCACACGTCATCCGAACCAACAATCTCAAACCCGAATAAGGACACAACCTCATGGGAGTACCACTCAATTCAGTCGGAATGTGGCTCGGCCTCGGCGCGCTGGGCGTCGCGGTCCCCCTCATCATTCACCTCCTCTACCGCAAGCACCGCCGCCAGACGGACTGGGCCGCCATGGAACTGCTTCGCCGGGCCCTCGTCATCCGCTCCGGCCAGGTCCGTCTTGAGGACTTCCTCATCCTGGCCCTGCGCTGCCTCGCCCTCGCTCTCCTCGCCCTCGCCCTCATGCGCCCCACCATGGACTCCAAGGCCTCCATCGGTAACAAGAAAGTCGGGATGGTAGTGGCCATCGATGCCTCCTACAGCATGAATCACGGCGCACAATCCCGCTTTGAGCGTGCGGTGGGCAAGGCCCGTGAAATTTTCAAGACCGCCAAGGAGGGCGATCCCATCAGCCTCGTGCTCATGAGCAGCCGGCCTGAGGTCCTCCTGCGCGGCGTACGATACAACCCTGGGACCGTTACCGCGAAACTCGATGAACTCAAATCCGCGGGACCGAATTCGCTGAACCTGGAAAGCAACATCGAGCTCCTCGATGAACTGGTGGGCGAATTGAAGACGGCGGGGCAAGAGTGCTTCCTCATCACCGATTCGCAGGAACTGGACTGGGGCGAACTTCCTCCGCGAGCGCGTGATTCGCTTGAGAACCTGCAAAACAACGCCAACGTCTTTGTCGTTCCCGCCGGGAACGAAGGAGAGGATAACCTCGCCATCGAAAGCCTCGCCTACACCTGGGGATCACTCCGCAAATCGGGGGAGGCCCGCTTTACCGCTCTCGTCCGTAACACCGGGCGCAGTTCCGAGGAAGGAGCCACCCTGGAATTCTTCGTGGACGAAACGCTGAGCAAGCGGGTGGCGGTGGGCTTCCTCGCCGCCGGTGAGTCCCGTCCCCTTGAGTTCACCACACAGTTCGACAAAGCCGGCGACGTGAGACTGCGCGCAGAGTTGAGCAAGGACGACCTGACTGACGACAACGTGCGCCACGCCATCGCCCGCATCCGTTCCGGGATTCAGGTCCTCCTCCTGGAGGGAGATGTGGAAAGCGTGGCAGGAAACCGCAGCGGCGGCTACTACGCCAAAGTGGCTCTGCGTCCCCAGGACAGCGATAGCGAGGAAGGGGTGATCGTGAACGAAATCGATCCCGCCGATTTCGGACTGGAGACGCTTGGTGACTACGACGTCGTGATCATGAACAACGTCCTCTCCATCTCGCCCGACACCGCCAAACGCCTCAAGCGCTTCGTCAAGGGTGGCGGCGGCCTCCTCATTTTCTCGGGCGACCGCGTGGAGGCCTCGGAGTACAACCAGAACCTCGGCGGGGAAGAGGGCATCCTGCCCGCGGTCCTTGGAGAAGTTGCAACTTGCGAGGGCGAAGAAGGCTGGACCCTGCAGCCGGCCAGGTCCGATCACCTCCTCGCCAGGCTCACCGCCCGCTACCCGGAAAAGCTCCTCGATGCCATCCGCATCACGAAACAGATCAAATCCACCCCGGTGAAGGACGGCGAAGTCCTCATCACCGCCCAGTCGGGCGACCCCGTTCTCCTCAGCCGCTCCACAGGCTCCGGCACCGTTCTTCTTTTCACCACCACCGGCAACAAGCGCTGGAACAACCTCCCGCGCGAACCGCTCTACACCATCCTGCTCCAGCAGGCCGTGACCATGCTCACCAGCGATCCCGACCGCCTGCAGCTCACGGTTGGGATCGATGCCGAACTCCCGGTCAGCGGACGGGAAGTGGGTGACTTCGTCTCCCTTCGCAGCCCGGATTCCGAGGAGCCTGCCGATGTCCGCGTGGTCCAGAACGGAGATCAGCCGGTCGTGCCTGTCTCCTTCACCGAACGCGGTGTCTACGAGATTGAAACCGAGGACGACAAACCCGGGGTGGTGGTGGCCGCCAATGTCAATGCCGATGAATCCAACGTGCGGGTGGTTGAAGGAAGCGCCCTCGCCAACAGGCTCGATGGCACCGGGGTAACGGTTCTCAACCGCGATGGATCGATGGTTGATGCCATTGAGGAGGAGCGCCGGGGACGGGAACTGGCCCACCTTCTTCTTCTCCTCGCCATCATCGTCTTTGTGGTGCAGAGCGTGCTCGCCCGCTACTTCACCAACCGGATTGACCGGGAAGAAAGCGCCGATCTCTCCGCCACCCTGCAGATGAGCCAGGTCGCCGCCGCCCGCCGCAGCTAAGCCCATTCCAACAAACCTCTTACCGAATCCAACCACCCCCGCCCCACGCCATGCTCAAGAAACTGTTGGGACTAGATCCGTCGCAGGAAGTCGACCAAGTCGAACTCGCCTTCCGCGGCGGCTTGCTCCTTGGTCTCATCCTCGTCGCGGCAGCCATCGGCTTCGCGTTCTTCCTCTACCGGCGAGAGCAACTTGTCCCGCGCAATCGCCGCATCGCCATGATGATCCTGCAGGCGGCCGCCCTGCTCACCCTCATCGTGGTGGTCATGCAGCCCTTCGCCAAGATCCGCATGACCAAGGAGTCCAAACGGTCGCTGATCGTGATGCTCGACACCTCGCGCAGCATGGCCATCGAGGACCCCCGCACCTCGGCGGAGGATGTCGAGGAAGCCGCCAAGGTCCTCGGCGAGATTTCCCTCGACCGCAGCCTCGGCACTGACGACGCCCAGGACGTGAAACAGAAACTCGGCTCCACCCGCCGCATCGATCTCGCCCGGGCGGCCCTCGCCCTCAAGCATGACGACCTGACGCCCCTCGACCAGCTGGAGGACCGCTATGACCTCCGTTTCTTCACCTTTGATTCTCAGCTGCGCAGCGAGGATCCACGGGCCACTCAGGAAGCTCCTGACGACGGCACGACTGCCACTCCCCTGCACCTGGCAGAGGGAGAATCCTCCCAGATTGGCAATGCCATTGAGGATGCGGTGGACCGCTTCTCGGGCCAACCCCTCGCCGGTGCCATGGTCATCAGCGATTTCGCCTGGGTGGAGGGCAAGGATCCCGTCAACGTGGCCCGCCGGTTGAAGGAACGCCGCGTCCCGCTCTACACCGTGCCGGTCGGTCTTCCCGCCCCGCCCGACATCCACGTCCGTAGCGTGATCGCTCCGGAGGTGGTGTTCAAGGGAGATCGAGTCCCCCTGCGGGTCAAGATCGAGTCCCGTGGCTTTGCCGGCAAGCCGGTTCAGCTTTACTTCCGGGTCAACGACGAAGAGAAGGAAAGCAAGCAGATCACCCTCAAGGAAGGGATCCAGTTCGAGGAGTTCATGTTCATCCCGGAAGCCGAATCGGGCACTCTCGACCTCGACTTCGACATCAAGCTGCAGGAAGGCGAGATCACGGAGGTCAATAATGCCGCCAGTCACCAGGTCCGCATCCTCGATGAGAAGATCAAGGTGCTCTACATCGAGGGCATGCCCCGGTGGGAATACCGCTACCTCCGCTGGGTTCTCCTGCGCGACCCCCGGCTCCAGGTCCAGTTCCTCATGACGCAGGGCGATCCCGCTCTCGCGGCTTCCTCTCCGTTACACATCGGCCGTTTCCCGGAGGACCCCAAGGAAGCCCTCAAGTATGACCTCATCATCCTCGGGGACGTGCCCGCCTCCTTCTTCAATGCAGCCCAGACCCAGCTCATCGAGAAGCTCGTGCGCGAGCGCGGAGGCTCCCTCCTCATGCTGGCCGGTCCCATGGCGGCCCCTTCCACCTACCGCGACACCCCCATCGGCGACCTCCTACCCGTCAACATCGGCCCCGGTGGATACCTCAACCTCGGCATCAATGTTTCGCCCGAGGTCACCGAGGACGGACACAAGAGCCTGGCCACCTCGCTCTCCCTCGCTCCTGATGTGAGCTCCCGCATCTGGTCTCACGTCAGGCCATTGTACGGTCTCCCCCAACTCGCCGGCGCCAAGTCCGGGGCAACCATCCTCCTGCGCCTGCCCAAGGCCAACGACGCCGACCCCGACTACCCGCTGGTAGCCTGGCACCGCTACGGAACAGGCAAGAGCCTCTTCGTCGCCACCGAGGACCTCTGGCGCATGCGCCTTGAGGTGGGCGACCGCTACCACGCCCGCTTCTGGGGCCAGACCATCCAGTTCCTCACCCTCTCCCGCCTCCTGGGCGCCAACAAGCAGATCAGCATCGAGACCGACCGCAACAGCTACAGTGCGGGAGACCAGATCCGAGTCTTCGCCAACGTCCTCACGGAGTCCTTCGAACCGGTGGAGGGCGAAAGCTACGAGGTGGTCCTTGAAGAGAAGGACAACCCTGACTCAGCCACCGCCATCGAGATGACCGCGGTGGAGAGCACCCCGGGGCTCTACTCCGGATCCTACCTGGCGGGCAAGGATGGCAAATACGAAATCAGGACCCAGCCCCAGGATGCCGAGATCTCCAATACCACCGAGTTTTCCGTCAAGACCATCGACATCGAGGACCGGGAGACCTCCATGCAACCCGATATCGCCCGTCAGGCCGCCGAGATTTCCGGTGGGCGCCAGCTGAGCCTGGCCGGTCTCGGGGAATTCGCCGCCAATCTTCCCCCCGAGGAAACACTCAACAACACCGTCAGGATCGAGCGCGAACTGTGGGACACGCCCCTGTGGTTCCTCCTCGTGGTGGCCTTTGCAGGTGCCGAGTGGTACCTGCGACGCAAGGACAACCTCGTATAACGGTAGACCGAAGAAACTCACGAACTGATCAGACTAATGGCCGAAGGACACGACATCAGTATCGAAAACCAACTGCAGCAAGCCTATCAGCGGGAGAGACGCTGGTACAACATCCGCGGGGCCTCGCGCCTGGTGGTGTGGCTCATCGCTCTCCTCGCCGTCGACTTCATCATCGACTGGGGCCTTTTCGCCAAGACCGGGATGTCCGGGAACATTGGCGTTTTCCTCCTCCTGGTAAACATCGGGATCCTGGGATGGGTGCTCTGGCACGAATGGCTGCGCTACCTCAGGCCCTACGACCCGGTAACCACCTCCCTCGATGTGGAAAAACAGCACCCGGGCCTCAGGTCCCTGCTGGTTTCCTACATGCAGCTCAGGGACGGGCCCGGTTCCGACCAGGAGAATGTCTCGCAGTCCCTGATCGACGCCATGCGTGACCAGGCCATCGAACGCAGCCGTCCCCTCGATTTCAAGGAGATCGTCGACTTTGGCCAGCTCCGCAGGATCCTGGCCATGGCCGGGGCAGTACTTCTCGTCTTCGCGATCCTCGGGGCCCTCAACCCCGCTCACACCTACACCCTCCTCCAGCGCCTGACGGGGTCGCATGTCGAATACCCGACCCAGACCGTGGTCGCCGGCAGCACCGGCAATCTCACCATCCGGATCGGATCCGATGCTACCATCTCTGCCACGGCCTCCACCGACCATGTCATTCCCGAGAAGGGGACTCTCTACTTCAAGGAGGCGGGATCCGAGGACAAGTGGAGGGACCTTCCCATGAAGAAGGTGGAGGACTCTGAAAATGAGTTTTCCCGCCAGATCACGGCCAAGAATCTCACCCGCGACACCCTCTTCTACGTGCGCCTCGGCGACGACCGCAGTGACCAGCACAGCATCAGCATCATCACCGCTCCGCGTATCACGGATATCGATCTCGTCCTCACGTATCCCGAATACATGGACAAGGAGAACGGAAAGAGCGACCAGCTCAACCTGGAGGTGCAGGAAGGCACCACCGTCAAGTGGACCGTCTCCTGCGACACTCCAGTGAGCACCTGGGAAGTGCTGGTCCCGGCGGCCTGGGGAGCAGCGGAAGCGAAGGCGGAGCCCGGGACTGAAGCGGAAGCTGGGACCGGGGAGAAGCCGGAAGCCACCGAGGATAACACCCCCAAGTTCCGCACCCTCCTCGCGGACCTCGACGAGAGTGGAACCACCGCGACCTTTGAACTGCCCATCGAAACGGCCCTCAAATACTCCTTCCGCTGGGTCGAACAGGCCAATGGCTTCAGTTACGAGGATGTCCAGCACGGGGTCAAGGTCACCAGCGATGGCCTTCCGGATGTCGACCTCCTGCAGCCCCGTGAAATCGGATACGCCACTGCGGGCAAGGTCGTGAAAATGGAGGCCAAGGGCACCGACGACATCGGTCTCGACAAGGCCTGGCTGGTCTATTCGCTCAACGGTGCGGACGAGAACAAGGTCGAAATCTTCAATTTCAACGGAGACACCAACAAGACCTTCGACTACACTTGGAAATTGTCTGACAGCCTTAAGGAACTGAAGCCCAACGACCGCATATCCTTCGCCATTGAGGTGGCCGACCGCCATCCCGACCGAAAGATCCACCTGCGCCGTACTGCCCCACGACAATTGACTGTCGTTACTCCCGAAACGTATTTAGACTGGTACCGTGCAGAGTACGGAGCGCAGATCGAAGAACTGAAGCGTTCCCGCAATCAGGAACTGGCCGCCCAGAAGGCGGTTTTGCAATTGAAAACCGAAGAGGGCATCGAATCCACCGAACCCACAAAAGAAGAAGATGAAAACGAATAACGGATTTCTCACCCTGGCATTCGTTGCTACGAGCCTCCTGACCTTCCCCGGCCTTGCCCAGGAAGAAGGGGAACGGGCCGACAGCATCGTGGGAACCAAGCAACGACTTGGTTCCGAGGTGAACCGGCAGACCGGGGTCAACCGGCGCATGGGTTCGGTCGAGCGACGCCTCAGCTTCCTTCTCAAGGACCTCCAGTCCAACGGCCTCGCCGAGGAAGGGGGCGCCGTCACCCTCAAGGAGACCGGCACCTCCCTGAGAGGACTCCGCACCAAGAAGGTGGTCGTCGCCCGTGATGAGCTCTCCAATGCCCGGGAGAAATTCCGGCCCGGCAAGCCCGACGCCTCCCACCCGCACATTAAGGAAGCTGGCAAGACCATCGAGGAGATCGTCGAGCAACTCGGCAAGATCATCTCCGGGGCCAATACCGTTCTGGTGGACGACCTCCTCGTGAAACAGATCCGTGAGATCATCAAGACCGAGGAGTTCATGCAGCGCCAGACCAAGCGATGGGGCATCGAGGCCTATAGGAACAAGGAAGCCGCCAAGGTCGACCAGGCCCGCCTGGGCCGCGCCCAGCAGGCCGTCATTGACCGCTACGGTCAGTTCTTCCAGACCCTCGTGAAGGCTCGCAAGGAAGCCGTGGACGAGGAGACTCTCAGCCGCTTTGGCCGGGCCGAACTCTCCCTCCTGGAGAGCAAACCCGTCCCGCACATGGCCCGTGCCATCGAGCAGATCGCCCAGACCAAGGCTGCCGACGCGGTGACGGACCAGGAGAAGGCTCTCGAGGCCCTCCGTGAAGCGGAGAAAATCCTGGCTGCGGAGTCCAGCGGCATGTCCGACCTCGTGGAGGATATCGCCCAGATCCTGGCCGACCAGAAAGACCTGCAACAGGACACCGTCCAGGCCGAGGGGGAGGTCTTCAAATCGGAACAGAGCCAACTGGAAGGGCGCCAGCTTGAAATCGGAATCAAGATCGAGGAAGTGGCCGAAGAACACCTTACGGAAGAAGCGACTCCCGATGCCGAGGATCCCCTCCGCGACGCCCTGAGCGAAGCCGGCGAGCATGTGACCGTGGCGGCCGCCGAGATCAATACCGGCAACAAGGATGGCGGGATCAAGGCGCAAAGTGACGTCATTACGGCTCTGGAGAAAGCCCTCGCAGCAGCCGAAGCGGGTGCGGAAGCCGAACTGGGATCCGGTGACGGTCTTGGCGACGACGGAAGCGATGGAACTGGCGACGATGGCTTCGGCGACGATGGCTTCGGCGACGATGGCTTCGGCGACGATGGCTTCGGTGACGATGGCTTCGGTGACGATGGCTTCGGTGACGATGGAGCAGGTGCTGGAGCAGGTGCTGGAGCGGGTGCGGGAGCAGGAGCAGGAGCAGGAGCAGGAGCAGGAGCAGGAGCAGGAGCTGGAGCTGGAGCAGGTGCTGGAGCTGGAGCTGGAGCAGGAGCAGGTGCTGGTGCTGGTGCTGGTGCTGGAGCTGGAGCTGGAGCAGGTGCTGGAGCTGGAGCAGGTGCTGGAGCTGGAGCTGGAGCTGGTGCTGGTGCTGGTGCTGGTGCCGGACAAGGCAGCGGACAAGGCAGCGGACAAGGCAGCGGACAAGGGCAAGGACAAGGCCAGGGCGGCCAGGGCAAGGGCAATCCCCTCGACCTGCAGGAAAGCTCGGCGGCCGGGACCTCTTCCACCAACCCCCAGGGCGATGCGGTAATTAAAAGCCGACAATCCATCAAATCTCTCACGCGGCGCCGACGCTCGGCCGCCATCCAGAATTACGTGCAACCGCTCCCGGTCGAGTTCCGGAAGCTGGTTGCCGAATACTACGAAGCCCTTGAGGAATGAACGCCCGACCACTTCGCACAACCACCGTGGCTGCCCTGACCGCAGCCTCCCTTCTCACCTCCACCCTGCCTCTCGCCCGGGTGCAGGCGCAGGATGAGGCCGCGCAGACCCAGACAGTCGGAGTGGCCCGCCTCACCCCCGAGGCGGAAGCCGCCATCACGAAGGGGCTGGCCTATCTCGCCAAGGACGGGACCCAGAACCCCAATGGAAGCTGGGGCGGATCCGGCAACCCGGTGGCTGAGACTTCGGTCGGACTGATGGCCTTCATGCTGAAAGGCTACGTGCCGGGCCGCGGAGAATACGGACGGCTCATGGACAAGGCGATCTCCTACCTCATCAACAAGGGGCGGGACCAGCGGGGGTTTCTGGGCACTCCCAACAACCACGCTGGAATGTACGAGCACGGCCTGGCCGTCCTCGCCCTCTCCGAAGCCTGGGGTCAAAGCAAGAATCCCCGCCTGAAGACCTCCCTGCGCCGGGCAGTTGACATCATCCTGCGCGCCCAGAATGCCGAGGGCGGCTGGCGCTACAACCCGGAACCGCGGGACGCCGATCTCTCCATGACCGTCATGCAGGTGGTCGCTCTCAATTCCGCGCGGGAGGCCGGCATCTCCGTCCCCGACGCCACCATTGAGAAAGCCACCAAATACGTCCTGACCTGCCAGGACGAGGATAGCGGTGGTTTCCGCTACCAGCCCGGTGGCGGGGAACCGGGATTCGCGCGGACCGCAGCTGGCGTGATGTCACTCATCATGTGCGGCCAGCGTCGCCACAAGGCCACCCAGCGTGGGCTCGCTTTCCTCAAGGCCTATCCCGACCGTAAATTCGACAAGAACTATCCCCGTTTCCACTACTCCCACTACTACGCGGTCCAGTCGATGTACCAGGCCGGCGAATCCGACTTCCAGGCCTGGTACCCGAAGATTGCGGCTACCATCGTCTCCAAGCAACAGCAGGACGGCAGCTGGGGCGGAGCTCACGGCACGGTCTACGGAACCGGATTTTCCATCCTCATTCTGGGAGTGCCTTACCGCTACCTTCCCATCTACCAGCGCTAACGGTGAGTCCCTCCCGGCCGACGGGATTCGCGGTTCCGAGGCAGACCGGAAGCCATAGGGCCTGAGCCGCATCAGTCGCATATGATCCGCCTCCCTCACAGCGTCGCCATCGGCCTTCTCGCCGGTGCCTGTGCCTGGCTCCCGGCCGCACCACCACCGGCCGGAGCTGGCCGGATGCTACAGCAACTCGAGAGCGAGAGTTGGATTCAGCAGGCCGAAGCCCTCCACTATCTCGGCGAACACCGGGTGGATCTGGCCGCTGATGACGTCCGGGCTCTGCTCAACGACAAAGCCGTCCATTCCTGGATTCGTGGACGCGCCCTGCTCGCCCTGTCGCAGATCGAGAACGGGGTGGATCCCGGTGAATTCGGCAAGTGGGTCGCCCACGACCAGGGCGCTCTCCGCGCGGCCGCCGCCGAGGTGCTCGAACTCCACGGAGGCAACTCCGCAACGACCTGGATCGGGATCCTCCTGAAAGATGCCGATCCTGCCGTCAAGTGCCAAGCTGCCGCTGCCCATGCACGCCGGAAGAAGGGGGACGCCTGGGCGGTGGTCGATCAGCTCACCACCACACCAGACCCAACCCTCGCTCGGGCCTCGGCCCGGGCCCTGGCCTTCACCGGCAACGAGGCCGCCCTCACCCGTCTGACCAAACAACTCGCCACCCCCGGACTGATCCGCGAGTCGCTTCGTGGGATCAGTGGTATCCAGAGCGCCCCCCTCATTCCGATTCTCCTCAATCTCCTCCCTGACCTCGAGGAAACCGACCTCAACTACGCCGCAATTCTTACCGGACTGCAGAATCAGGAATGGAAGGAGGTCACCGCCGGCATGGCTGATTTCATCAAGAGCGGCGACGAAAAACGCGTGCGTAGCGCTGCCCGCCTCATAACCACCCTCACGCGTTCCCCGGAACTCGGTCCCCCTCTTCGCGAAGCCCTTGCTGAGGCCACCCAGACCGAGACGATCGAGGCGGGCCTGATCGCCCTCGGCTCCGCGGCCATGAATCCTGACGAGCACCACCAGTTCTTCAGCAAAACCCTCAAGCACGAGGAGTCCTCCATCCGCTCCCTCAGCATCCGCTGCCTGGCCCATTGCAAGGAAATCAACCACTACGAGATCCTGCGCGAGAGTCTGGTCGACGAGGATCCCGAAGTGATCCGGGCCGCTCTGAGCGCACTCAAGCGCCAACCGGCCGTGAACGCCCCCCAGGGCAGGCTCGTAGCCTACCTCGAAGCTCCCCTCTCCAGCAACGACGAGACCGTCCGCGCCCTGGCCTATGAAGTCCTCGCCCACGCAGGAAGCGAAGCGGACTTCCGCCCCGCTATGGCCGCGTTGGAGGAACTCCTGACCGGCACGGATGAGATCCTGCGTGCAGCCGCAGCCAAGGCGCTCGGCGCTCTGGCCCCGGAAGACCAGATCGGAGAAGTGGTGGCGGCCCAGGGATATCTCGCCCACTGGATGGTGATCGGCACCTTCCTCAATGACAAGGAACACAAGGCTTTCCACGAAATACACGAACCGGAAAAGGAAATCGACTTTGAGAAAAGCTACAAGGCAACCTACATCTGGCTCCTCGAAGGCCGCAGCGACAAGCCCATTGAGCGCGAGGTCACCTGGGGCGAGGGCATCGTCGACCGGACCGACGGCAAACTTGCCATGTCCTCCCAGCTTCCCCCACCCGGATCATTCGCGGTGGGCTACGCGGTAGCCGACATCCACGTGGACACCGCGAGGGAGATCACCCTCGATATCGATGGCGATGATGCCTTCCGCATCTGGCTCAACGGTGAACAGATCTCAGAGAAGATTGCTCCCTACCAGCACCGCAAGGACTGCATCGCCGAACACAAGGGCCTTCAGGCCAAGCTCGTGGCCGGAACCAACCGCTTCATCGTTAAATCCGCGAATGTAGACCACCGTTGGTGGGTGCGTCTCCGCCTCACCGATTCCAACGGGATCCCGATTCCCTTTCGAACACCATGACGCCGGGACTGCGAATGCTCCTCTGCTGTCTGCCTGTCCTCGGTGTTCCACTCTTTGCCGCTGCGGAGGTCCCGACCTCCGACCCCCGCTGGGCCAAGGCCCAGAGCGCCTACGACGCCGGTCACAAGGATGAAGGTCACAGCCTCCTGATCGAACTCGCGGAGTCTCATCCCGGCCACCTCGATCTCGCGGTGGCCTGCTACTCGACCATCCTTGAGGAGGAAGGGCGGCTCCTGAAATCCAATCCATGGATTGATCTCGCCGCCGGACGTCTCGTCGCCCTCGAACAGGTTGGCGCAATCTCTGCAAACACCCGCTCCATCCACGAGGCCGTCCCGCGGTTTATCGACAAGGCCCTGCAGGAAGCGCAACAGCTCGAAGCCCGCGAAACAACCGACCGCCTCTATCGGGAGAATCCCAATGACCTCTATTGGCGCATCCGTCAGGCCTATAATTACCGCCGCATGGACCTGCTGGACACCCTTCCCCTCTACCAGAAACTCAAGGAAGACCTCGACCCCGATCACCCCCATCCCTACACCCGCGAACTCTGGAGCTGGATGGACAACGAACTGAAGATCATCGAGAAACTGCCCCATCCCATCTACCCCCTTCCAGAGGGCACTCCCCTCGCCCTCATGTCCCCCGACGACCCGGATGGCTACTGGCGGACCGTTCTCGACCGTTCCCCCGCCGATATCCCAATCCAGGTCGATCGTGTCGCCGCCCTTGCCCGCAACCAGATCATCCCCTGGCAGGATCAGACGGGCCTCACCGATCCCCTCCGGGCTCTCGACCTCCACCTGCAGTCCAAGCCCGCCGCCGAACTTGCCGCGCTGCGCACGCTCCAGGATGATCTCTTTGCCCGGGAGAGGCTGCCAAATCAACCGAAAGAAGCCGATCTGCTCTCCCTGAGTCGCCGGTTTGCCTGGTCGGCTGAAGTCCACAGAAAGCTGCTCACAGTAGCCAACGAGGCCCTCTGGGAAGGCCGGTCCGAATCCGCCCTGCGCAGCTTTCGTGAAATTCTCACCCACTCCGCTGACCCGGCCCTGAGGGATGCCGCCCAGGTGGGAGCATGGACGGCTCTCAAGCTGATCGGAGCATTCGGCGAGCTGCGGGCCTTCGCTGACGCCATCGACCCCGGCAAGACGTATCCCTGGATGGGCAAAACTGCCAAGGGAGCACAGATCAGGGCGGAGCTTCGCAAGGGAGTTACCACCCCCCCTCCGACCCAGGCGCCTTCTCTCAAGGGGCTGAGCCAGCACGTCCTCCAGCTCCCTCCAGTTTCCCCCTGGCCTACCGACACCCCTGCCATCGGTTTTGGGATCGATCTCCAGATCGCTGGATCGCAGATCATCGCAAGTGGCCGCAACCTGCTGGTGAGCTACGATGCAAACGATCCGGGAACTCCTTTGTGGTCCCAGCTTCAACCCCATCCGATCGAACATCATCGCCACACCGGATTTCACCCCGGCTACTTCCGTCCGCTCATCCTCGACGACACCCTCTACACCCGTTGGGGTCTCACCTCCCTCCCCAATGGGATTGCAGCCTTCGAACTGGCCGGGGGGCAACCTCTCTGGTCCTACAGCTACGACCGCGGCAGGTCTCCCTATTCAAGCGGGGTCCCCATGGGTGACCCTGTGGCTGCGGACGGCGGACTCTTCTATCTGCAGTGGCATACCCCCGGTGGTGTCACCGACCGCAACCGGACCGTGAGTCTCATCCATTTCGATCCCAACGAGCGGCGACCCCGCTGGTCTGCTGATCTCGTCAGCGCGGGCCGGGCCGCCGATATCAGCGGGAGCATGCAACGGTCTGCCCCACAAAATACCATCTACGGGAATGCCGTCACCGTTCATCGGGGGGCCGTCTACTGCAACACCAACGCCGGCATGATTATCCGCTGTGACGTGCGCGACGGTCGCGTCGACTGGATTCACAACTACCGCCGGCAGAACTCCAGCCTCGTCCCAGAAAACCTGGGCGCGAAACCGATTATCAGCGGCAGCATGGTCATCTGCATGCCCCGGGATGATGGGCGCATCTTCGCCCTCGACCAGGATACCGGTCTTCTCGTCTGGGACAATCCCCTCGTGATGGGAACCGAGATGATCGGAGTCTCCGGGCACACCCTCGTCGTGCGAGGCGCAGGAGTCCTCTCCGGGGTGGACATCAAGACCGGCATAGCCCGCTGGTTCCGTCCTCTCCCCCTGGGGGCTCTCGGACGCGCACTTCTTCTGGGGGATTCCGTCTACCTCGGATCAGTCAGCGAGGTGACGCGCATCGAGGCCCTTACGGGTAAGGCGCTGGAGCGCCGCCCCTGGGCCCTCGGCGAGGCCCGGCCTCTGGCATTCACCATCGCCCACAACAGGATCTTCGTGATGAGTGACAATCCTGCCCCAGACCGCAGACACAACATCGGCGAACCCCTGGCCCGTATCAAGGCGTCACCCACCTCTCTCAAGCTCCCGCTCCGACGCACCTGGAGCCTCACCCGCAGCGATGCCCGGATCGCCCTCGCCCCGGCCTCCTCGGGATTGCGGGACACCGCCTACCTTCTCTCCGGCGGCATCCTCGAATGTCTCGACCTCAGCCCCAGCGGATCGATCAAATGGCGCCGCTTCGTGGACGCCCACAATGCATCCCTGTCCTTCGTTGGCGAAAAGCTCTTCCTCGTGGAAAACGGACGTTCGCGCCGCGGTCGTAACCGGGCCGTCGCCCTCAGCGCCAGAAACGGACGTTTCCTCTGGGAGGCTCCTGTTCCCTCCGCCCTCGGAAATCCCTTCTTCTTCGGAACCAGGATCATGTACCACGACCGCCGCGGCAAAATGGTGGTCCTCGACCTTGAGAACGGAATCCAGGCCTGGGAACGCACCCTGAACGAGGGACATCTTGTCGATCCCTACTGGGACGGCCAGAACCTAAATATCTTCCATGCCTCCAAGTGGCACGGACCTCACCACCTTGTTCTCGATCCCGCCACTGGTCGGACCATCCGGCGTAATCGTATCATTGTTGCCAACACTCCCTCTGCCAACCTGGCCCGCCCCCTGGAAAATGGATGGTTTGAAGTACGCTTTCCCGCTCGAACCGCCAGCTGGGTTCGGCTGACCGCCCTTTCCGAAGTCAATGGTGGAGGCTGGGCCTCCGCAGCGGAACTGCACGTTCTCGACGAGAAAGGCAACCCACTCCCCAGGGACAAGTGGATCATCGAGGCTGAACACGAACGCAACAATGGTCTCCGGGCCCTGCCTCCCAATCTGATCGACGGTGACCCCGCCACCTGGTGGCACTCGCCGTGGAAGCATCCCGACAAACCCGCCATCGGAAAGATTGTTCCCCACCCCCATTTCATCCACATCAATCTCGGCGCACACCATCGCGTCAGCGGGTTTCAGTACCTGCCAGCCAGGATTAATAACAACAACGGCATGATTCGTGATTATGAGTTCCATGCGCGGGTGGACCTGGACCCGGACTGGGGCGAGCCGGTCGCCGCCGGAATTCTTGTCAACCGCCTTCACGCCAATCGTAACCACTTCGGTCCCGGCGCCGTATTCTTCGATGCCCGCAACTACCCTGGAAACAAACAGACTGTCTTCCGCTATAATCTGGACGGCCAAGCCGCCCAGCCAGTCGAAGAAGAGGGCCATCTCCTTTCCACGCACGGACGCTATGCCCTCATCACCTCCAAGAATAAACTCATCCTGCGACGGTCCGATGATCCAAACTACCGCTTTGAACTCACGCCCCACATCGAGCACGGACGCCACGGTGACATTGTCATCGAGGGTGACCGTCTCATCATGGGGCGCCATAAGATCGCGATCGCCGACCTCAACGCCAAACGCTTCCTTGAGATCCCCGAGGATCCGAAATCACGCCGTCACCAGAATGGCAACTTTGTCCGCCTACAGGATGGGCACTTCCTCAAGATCGTCCACCACGGCAACAAGCAGGAACTCGCCCTCATCAACATGACCACCGGGCACATCACGGAGGGAGTCCTGGAGACGCAGGTCGAGCGCTTCACCGAAGACCGCTTCCTCAAGCCCCCCCGCCAACGCCTCCTCACCTTCGACCGGACTCTCCTCTTCTACGACAACTCAACCCTGAGTGCGTGGGTGGCTGCGAATTGAATCGGGCAGGAGGCCCGGATGAATTCACCGAAGGTCTTTCCAAACCCTTCCCTGGATCATAAGGAAGAGAATGCGAATGTTCCTCGCCCTCCTCGCCGCCTGCCTCGGCTTCACCATCGCTGCCCCGGCCAGGTTGCCCAATATCGTCTACATCATGTCCGATGAGCTCGCCTACTACGAGCTTGAGCACATGGGAAACCCCTACCTCAAGACCCCGCGAATTGATGGCATGGCGAAGGATGGCATCCGTTTCACCCACGCCTTTGCCGCCGCCCCGGTCTGCGCACCCCTGCGCTGCAACCTGATGACCGGCAAACACGCCGGCCATGCCTCGGTCCGTGCCAACGACGGCGGCACGCCCCTGCGCGCCGACGAAGCCACCATCGCTTCCCTTCTCAAGGAAAAAGGCTACGCCACCGGAGGGTTCGGAAAGTGGGGTGCCGGTGGACGGGACTCAACCGGTGTGCCGGAAAAACACGGGTTTGACCTATTCTTCGGTTACTACGACCAGGTCCACGCCCACTCCTTCTATCCACCCTATCTCATCCGCAACAGCGAGGAAGTGAAGCTGCCAGGCAACGAGGGCGGACGGACGGGCCAGACCTACTCCCACTACGCCATCATGGAGGAAGGCCTGAAATTCATCCGCACAAACAAGGAGAACCCCTTCTTTTGTTACTTCCCCATCACCCCGCCCCACGGTATGTACGACATCCCCCGAGACGATCCGGCCTGGAAACAGTATAAGAACGAAGACTGGATCAGGGATGAGAAGATCCCGCAGGACGTGAAGAACTACGCCGCCATGGTCACCATGGTGGACAACAACGTCGGACAGGTCCTCGACCTCCTTGAGGAGCTCAAGCTCACCGACAACACCATTGTCTTCTTTACCGGCGACAATGGCGGCCAGGACCGCTTTCGTTCCGGCGACCATCCCCGGGGATTCTTCAGTCCCAACAAGGACCCCGAAACGGGAGTTGAATTCCGGGGCGGCAAGGGAAGCCTCTACGAGGGAGGCCTCCGTATTCCCTTTCTTGCACAATGGCCCGGCAGGATCAGAGGCGGGCAGGTGAGTCATCTCATGTTCGCCCAGTACGACATCCTCGCCACCCTCACCGGGCTCGCAGGGGCCCGCACACCCAAGGACACCGATGGCATCTCAATCCTGCCCACCCTCCTCGGGGAGGAGGCCGCGGGACACAAACAGGCAACCCATCCTCACTTCTACTGGGAGTTCGGCAACATGCAGGCCGTCCGTATCAACAACTGGAAAGGCTTGCATATCCGCAACAAGAAGAGCTGGGAGCTTTACGACCTGAAGGAAGACATCAGCGAAACCACCAACCTCGCCAGCAAACACCCCGAAATCATCGCCCGGATGAACAGGATCATTGCCGAGAGCCACGAACCCACCCGCCCCGGCAGCTACACCACGCGGGAGCGACACGAGCGGGACCGCCAGGCCAAGTGGGGGACCTCCAGGCCCCAGGCTTCACCCCGCATCAAGGGCAGGAACCGCATCAAGGACAGGAACCTCGTGCCCTTCGAGAAGATGAAACTGGTGCGCTTCAGCAGCGAGAACCCGTCCAACAACCGCAAGGCGATCTTCGCCATCGATGGGCGGCCCGACACCATCTGGCACTCAAACTGGTCGGATGGCCTCAGCAAACACCCCCACGAACTGGTCATCGATCTCGGCGCAACCTACCACGTCGCCGGCTTTCGTTATCTCGCCCGCCAGGATGGAGGCTGGAATGGAGCCTTCGCCAAAACGGAGTTCTACGTGGGCAACTCCCCCACTGACTTCGGCTCGCCGACCGCCAAGGTCACCTTTACCAAAGACAGGAAGGCGCAGTCCGCCAACTGCGGGAAGCCCGTCCGAGGACGCTACATCAAGGTCCGCGTCCTCTCCGAGGTCAATGGCGGAGCCTGGGGTTCCGCCGCCGATATCGGAGTGATCGGGAAGCCCGCAAAGTAACCCCGCCCGGTCAACACTCCTCCAGCGCTGCGTAGTCAACCGGCCGGTGGCAGTCGAGGGCCGCAGTGACAGGCGGCATCTCGTATTTCAGCCCGGTTGCGCAGTTGAACAGCACCACTGAGTCCTCGACGCCAACCCGCCCGGCCGCCAGTTCCTTCTTGTAGGCGGCATAGGTGGCCGCGCCCTCCGGGCAGAGAAGAATTCCCTCCAGATCGGCCATCTCAGCCCGGGCCTCTTCGATTGCGTCGTCGTCGACCGCGGTTGCCAAGCCATTGGTAGAGCGCACGCCCCGCAGAATGAGGAAGTCTCCGACCGCGGTCGGCACACGGATGCCTGCCGCCATGGTGTGAGCGTTTTCCCACGCCTCGGCATGCTCCGCGCCTTCCTCCCAGGCCCTCACGATGGGGGCACATCCGCTGGCCTGCACCGCCACCATGCGCGGCCGTTTCGAGCCGATCCACCCCATCGCTTCCAGTTCATCGAAGGCCTTCACCATTCCGATCAGGCCCGTCCCCCCCCCGGTGGGATAGAAGATGACATCCGGCAGCTGCCAATCGAACTGTTCCGCCAACTCAAGTCCCATCGTTTTCTTACCCTCGATGCGATAGGGTTCCTTCAGAGTCGAGACGTCAAACCAGCCCATGGTCTCCACGCCCTCCCGCACAATCCTGCCACAATCGTGGATCAATCCGTTGACCCGCCATACGCGCGCACCCTGCATCGCAATCTCACGCAGGTTGGTCTCCGGGGTATCCTCGGGACAAAAGACAAAGATCTCCATGCCGGCCCGTCGTCCGTAGGCTGCCATCGCCGCGCCAGCATTCCCGTTGGTCGGGATGGCCAACTTGGCTAGGCCCAGTTCCTTCGCCATCGAAACCGCCAGGGCCAACCCGCGCGCCTTGAAGGATCCGGTCGGCAAGCGCCCTTCGTCCTTCACCACCACCGGGCCACCACCCAGTAGCGCCTGCACCCGGGACACCGGTTGCAGGGGCGTGGTCACTTCCCCCAGCGTCACGATGTTCCGCGCCTGCCTGACAGGCAGAAACTCACGGTAGCGCCAGAAGTCCGCAGGTCGCCTCCGCAAGTCCTCCCTGCTGAGCGAGTTTGCCAGACCCTCCAGATCGTAGCGGACCAGGAGAGGGCGCCCCTCTCGTGACAAGCCCTGCAGCACATCTGCTTCATAACGCTCGCCAGTCATCGAGCACTCGAGATGAGTCACGAAGGTCGGCCTTTCCGCAGTAATATTGTCCATCCCGGCCATTCTCTTCCGCTCCTCTGTCCGGCAAAGCCGAAAGCCCCGTTTCTCGACTTTTCCTTGACCCCGGCCTCCTCCGCGGCACGTTCTCTTGGCCCTGAAACCATGTTCACCCCCCGTTCGACATCCCGGCTCTCCTGGAACCTGCTGGCGATTGTCCTGACCCTTTCCCTCGGCGGGCCAGTGAACGCCCAGCTTATTCAGATCCGGGGCAACGACCGGGTCATCAGCAATGGAGACACCACCCCCAGCGGTGACGATCACACCTCCTTTGGCCAGGTTCTTGCCGGCTCCGGACCCGTTGACCGCGAGTTCACCATCCGCAACCTCAGCAGCACACCGCTGCAGATCCTCTTCTTCCAACGCACCGGGCAACACCCCGGCAATTTCACAGTGATCGACCCTCCCGACCTGACCATTCCAGGGAACGGGAATTCCTCCATGACAATCCGTTTCCTGCCACCCGCCGCAAGCGGACTGCGCACTGCCACCATTCGCCTCGTAAGCTCCTCCGTCGTGAACGGCGACTTCCGGTTCGACGTCGCGGGCGAACTGATTCTTCCCTCTCCCAACATCGTGATCTCCGGCAACGGAGTCGTGATTCCGGACGGATCTTCCTCTCCCGTCGTGGGCAACAACACAAATTTCGAAACCCTCGACCTCGACGGCAACCCCCTCACCCGCACCTTCATCATAAGCAACACCGGAGAGCAGGACCTCCGCATCCGTAGCGTCGACGTGGTCGGGATCAACAGTGACCAGTTCTCCATCAGCAGGAACCCCGACACTTTTATCGGACCGGACAGCGAGAGCACCTTCGAGGTTACCTTCAATCCGACCCGGGAAGGGGCGCACCGGGTCACCGTCCAGATCAACAGTAACGACCCCACCCCGACCGAAAGGATCTACAGCTTCTCCTTGCGTGGCACGGGACAATCCCTCAGTCCCCGACTCGTTCTCAGCGGAAACGGAATCGATATCACTCCCGACGATGAGACTCCCGGACCGGAGGATCACACCCGGTTCCCCGATACCGATCTGCTGTCCGCCTCGACCCGCACCTTCACCGTGCGCAACCCAGGCAACGGCCCGCTCCTGATTGACGCCGTTGAATTCCTTGGCTCCCATGCGGCCGAGTTCACCGTGACGCAGCCCCCCTCCTCCCCGCTTGAACCGGAAGCGGTGTCCAGCCTTCAGATCACTTTTCGACCCACGGTGCAGGGACCCCGGACCGCCACTCTACGCATCACAAGCAACGACCCCGCTCAACCCGTCTACGAAGTCGATCTGGAAGGCATCGGGGGACGCTTCAAGCTCCTTGGAATCGAGCGGGACGATAACGACGCCCTCATCAATTTCAGCACCACCTCCTCCGCAGGAACCTACATCTACCGCATCTTCCACTCCACCGACATGGAGGAATGGGAATTCGTCGGATCGATTTTCTCCAATGGCAGGGAGACCCTGCAATTCCGCCACCGCAACAGCACCGGAAGCGCCAAGGCGTTCTGGTATGTGGAAGAATCGCGCTTCGAGTAGTCATCACCCTCCCGGTCCGATCAAGTCGACCACGCCCTCCAGGAAACGGATGTGGCACTGCACACGCCGGTAAAGCGAGTATTCCGAGGGGGTCTCGAAGGTCAGCGCGGTATGAGCACCGTTGAGAAACAGGTGGATCGACTCCGGCATCCCTCCGATCTCCCTCACGATCTTCATCAGACCGCGGGTGCGCCGCATCACTCCGCTCTTCGGAATCATTCCCTCCACTCGTCCCCGGTGGCGGGGGATGATCTCCTCCACCCGTTCGAGCAGATCCTCCCCCAGACTCTTTCCCTGGCGGACTAATTCGTAGACGTAGATCCCGTTGGCATCGAAATCCTCATGGAGACTGACCGCGACTGCGAAATCCCGCTCCGAGATGAAATCGAGAATGGCCCCGATGATCGGGATCCCGGGACAATCGAAAGAGCGGTTCAAGTCCCTTCCCTCGACGTCTTCCCGCCTGTTGTTGCTCAACCCCCACGGATTGAGGCAGGGGAAGATGACCACCGGTCGCTCACGCAGCGATTGCAGGTTGTTTTCCGCCCATTGCAGGAGCCCCTGCACCGCTGCAGGCTCATCACCGTGAATTCCCGCACTCAGGTAGAGTCCGTTGCCCTGGACGGGGTGACGGTTGCGCAACCCGATGACGGGATCGCTCCCTCCTCCCAGCAGTCTGACAATCTGGAGATCCGCTTTCCGGGCAACCGAGCGCCAGCTCCTCAGAAGTTGGCCCGCATCATGACTGCGGTGAGCGGCAAGGTAGGCACGTTCATCGGAATCCACATCCCTCGCTTCGCACAAGGCGACAACAACGTCGATCCCTATGGCAGGAAAAAGCGCCTCGCCGCGTAGCGTTGCAGCAATTATAAATCCGGCTCTACTCGCCCCATCATGATCATCACCCAACCAGCCTTCCTCTTCTCCCTGGTCACAACCTTCGTTCTCCTCTCAGGCAGCCACCTGCTTCAGGCTCAGAAAAACAAGATCCAGGAGGAGAAGAAGCCGTGGTGGGATGCCCCCCAGCCGCGCTTCTCGAGATCGGAACTCGGCGACGTCTTCACCGGGACAATCGACATGCGGGGGGACGCAAAGGTCAGGGATCGCACCATCTACAAGGCAATCGCAGTCCGGCTAGGTGAGGGTGGCAAGGCAGGCACGGTCCTCTTTGACACCGAGATGATGCGTATGGCCTGCGCCGTTCCCGATAAACCGGTCATGTTCAATACCTACCGCGACGGACTGGGCGGAGCCGGGCACTGGATTGGTTCGCCCTATCTCTTCACTACCGAAAGTGGACCGGCCTGGGCCGATGAAGGCGGGAACTTCCAGGATGTGCGCAAGGGGAAGAAGGCTGGTCCGTTGCCCCGGGCATGGGCTCAATATCGCGGACTCTACCGACATGACGAACGGGTGGTTTTTTCCTACCGCATCAATGGGACGGGCATCCTCGACATGCCCTGGATCGAGGAAATCGATGGAATCAGGCTCTTCACCCGGACCCTGGAAGTGGAGCCCTCCAAGGTCATGCTCGTCCTGCGACTCTGCCAGAACCGGACCGATCCGGGTTCCCTCACCACCGTGCTCCCCTGTCGCGGGACCAGCCCCGCCGTGGAAGTGGCCGAAAAGGACGGTCACTGGCACCTCGGAATTAAACCCCGCAAGGAGACCATCCGTCTCAAGCTGGTGATTGGATCCATCCCTCTCGACCAGTCCGGGAAAATCGCAGCCACCGTCAAGAAAGTGGCTCCGGCTGAGGATCTCTCGCGTTCCACCGGGGGTGGACCCCCCCGGCATCCCAAGACCCTGGTAACCCGGGGATCGATCGGCCAGGAGAAGGGTCCCTACGTTCTCGATACCATCACTCCGCCTTTCGAAAACCCGGACAAGATTCTCTTTCGATTTGGTGGACACGACTTTTTCTCCAACGGTGACATCGCGACCTGCACCATCGACGGGGATGTATGGCGCGTATCGGGCATTGATGACAAACTTCTCAAGGTCGAATGGCGCCGCTACGCCACCGGCCTCTTCCAGCCGCTCGGACTCAAGGTGGTCGAGGACAAGGTCTACGTTCTCGGACGCGACCAGATCACCCGCCTCCACGATCTCAACAAGGACGGTGAAGCAGACTTTTACGAGTGTTTCAACAACGAGTGCCGCATCGGGAAGCACGTGCACGAGTACGCCACCGGCCTCGAGACCGATCCCTCGGGAAACTTCTATTTCGTGAAGGGGCATGGTGCCAACAACGAGCACGCAGGCACCCTGCTCAAGGTCTCACGGGACGGATCGCAGATCGAGGTGGTAGCCACTGGATTCCGCTGGCCCAACGGGTCCGGCGCAGGACCGAACGGAGAGCTCACGGTGGCCGATCAGCAGGGCACATGGGTCCCCTCCTCACGCGTGGACCTTATCAGGAAGGGCGGCTTCTACGGCTTCATGAACGCTCATCACCGGGCCGAGAAACCCACCACCTACGACGGCCCTCTCTGCTGGATCCCCCACAAGATCGACAATTCCTGCGGCGGACAGGCCTGGAACACCTCCAGGAAATGGGGTCCTTTCCAAGGGCACATGATCCATTGCTCCTACGGCAAATGCACCCTCTTCCTCGTCCTGCAGGAGAACATCGGAGGCGTAGACCAGGCCGGTGTCTATCAGTTTCCCTTCAAGTTCCAGTCGGGGGGAATGCGTGCCCGTTTCAGTCCACACGATGGGCAACTCTACGTAAGCGGCCTGAAAGGCTGGCAGACCAGTGGGGCCAAGGATGGCTGCCTGCAGCGCGTGCGCTACACTGGAGCCAAGGTGACCATGCCCAAAAGTCTCCACGTCCACAAGAACGGCATCCGCGTCGGCTTCACTCAGAAACTCGACAGGGAGCTGGCCGAGGACCTCGACAGCTGGCAGCTCGAGCAGTGGAACTACCGATGGACCAGCAAGTATGGCTCCAAGGAATACAAGATCTCCAATCCCGACCAAGTCGGACACGATAAGGTTGAAGTCACCTCCGCCAAACTGCTGCCCAACGGCACGGAGGTCTATCTTGAGATTCCCAATCTCGCACCCGTCATGCAGATGAAGATTCGCTTTGATCTCGAAACCACTGACGGGGAGGAAATGATTGGAGACCTGCACAATACCATCCACGTCTTAGGACCCGCATTGTAGGGCTGCGCCTCGCCTGCCCTACAATACTTCCGCAATCACCTCCACGGCCCGGTCCACGTCCTCCGTGGACACATCGAGGTGGGTAACCAACCTCAACGGATTCCCGGGATACACCAGGATCCTCCGCTTGCGCAAAGAATTGACAATACTCTCCACCGCGATCTCCGGAAACCTGGCATACACCATGTTGGTCTGCACCTGATCCGGATCGACCTGGCAGCCCTCGATCTCCACCAGTCCCTCGGCCAGCCGCAGCGCATGGGCATGATCGTCCGCCAGACGTTCCACATGATGCTCCAAGGCATGGATTCCCGCTGCTGCCAGCAGACCCGATTGTCGCATGCCTCCGCCCACCACCTTGCGCCAGCGCCGGGCCTCGGTGATAAAATCCACCGTCCCCGTAAGCACAGAGCCCACCGGGGCACCCAGCCCCTTCGAGAGACAGATCGAAACACTGTCAAAGGGTGCCGCCAGTTCGGCCGCTGGACGGCCTGACTTGACCGCTGCGTTGAAGAGCCGCGCCCCGTCCAGATGCAGACGCAGGCCGTGCCTGTCCACCAATGCGCGCGCGTCCTCCTCATGTCCTGCAGGCAGGACCCGCCCGTTGGTCGTGTTCTCCAGGCACAGCAACCGCGTCCGGGCGAAGTGATAGTCGTCCGGCTTGATGAGCCGTTCCACTTTCTCGAGATCGAGCCTGCCATCTTCCTCCAGATCGAGAGGCTGCGGTTGGATCCCGCCCAGGGCGGCACCCCCCCCTCCCTCGTAAATGTAGGTGTGGGCTTGCTGTCCCACGATGTACTCGTCCCCCCGGCCACAATGAGTGAGCAAGGCGCAGAGATTGCTCTGTGTTCCGCTGGAGACGAAGAGCCCCGCTTCCTTGCCCAGCATCCCGGCAGCCAGTTCCTCCAACCGATCCACGGTGGGATCGTCCCGGAAAACATCGTCTCCCACCTCGGCCTCCGCCATCACGCGCCGCATCTCCGGTCCCGGCCGGGTCACCGTGTCGCTCCGCAGGTCGATCACGCTCATAACGCCGAGTGCTTAGAGAGAAGGGAACGAAAGCACAAGCTTCACACCGCAGATCCGCGTTCCGGGGATTGCCCCCGACGCCGTTCCTGCCTAAAGAAAGCCCTGCCTGTCGAGATGTCCCGCTTCCTGCCATTAATGCTTACCCTTCTGCTGAGCCCATTGACGTTCTCACAGGAGATCCAGTTCAATCGCGACATCCGGCCCATCCTCTCCAACAAGTGCTTCCTCTGTCACGGACCGGACGAGAAGAAGCGCAAGGCTGACCTGCGGCTTGACCTTCGCGAGGGAGCGGTCGCGGACCTGGGAGGATACGCCGCCATCGTTCCCGGAAAACCCGGGGAAAGCGAACTACTCGTGCGGGTTGCTCACGACGATCCAGACGAGGTCATGCCACCACCCAGGGCCAAGCGGGGACAACTCAGCAGAAGCGAGATTTCTCTCGTCCGCCGCTGGATCGAACAAGGTGCCACCTACCAAGGTCACTGGGCCTTCAAGCCGGTCGCAAATGTGACGGTGCCGGATTCGTGGCAGGGCAACCCGATCGACTACTTTATTGAAAAGCGGCTGAAGAAGGCGGGGGTCACGCCCAGTGCGCCTACCGACTCCGGGACATCCCTGCGCCGCCTCTCCCTCGACCTGACTGGCTTATTGCCGACCCTGGAAGAACAGCAGGCCTTTTCGAATGCAAGTTTCGGAGCGACCGTCGACCGCCTGCTGGCCTCCCCTCACTTCGGTGAACGCTGGAGCCGCCACTGGCTCGATCAGGCGCGCTACGCGGATTCTCACGGTTACGCCATCGATGGTGATCGCCAGATGTGGCCCTTCCGCGACTGGGTCATCAAGGCCCTCAACGACGATTTGCCCTTTAACCAGTTCACCGTCGAACAGCTCGCGGGCGATCTTCTGCCCAACCGCACCAAGGCGCAGCACGTCGCCTCCGCCTTCCACCGCAACACCCTCATCAACCAGGAAGGCGGATCCGATCGCGAGCAGTTCCGCGTCGAGTCCGTCATTGACCGGGTCAATACCACGGGGGCGGTCTGGCTGGGCCTCACCGTCGGTTGCGCACAGTGTCATACCCACAAGTTCGACCCCATCACACAACGTGAGTACTACCAGCTCTTCGCCTTCTTCAATAACACCGAGGACGCCAACAGCACCAGCGCCACCGTTGAGGTGGAGGAGTACGAGATCCTGGACAATGCACCTGAACCACCAGCCGCCAAAACTTTCCCTTCCGCGAAGACCAAGTGGAACCCGGTGCGCTACCAGGATCCTGTCACGAGCTCCGGGAAGCCTCTGCACGTGCAGAAGGACCACTCGGTCCTGGTGGACAAGGCGGCGGGTGTGAACGACTCCTACCATTTGCGCGTGGCAACCTATCTCGACCGCGTGGCCGCTCTGCGCCTCCGCGTGCTGCCGGACAAATCTCTCCCCCGAAACGGACCGGGTACTGCCGCCAACGGTAACTTCGTTCTCACCAAGTTTCGCATCCGGGCACAGGGAAAACCGATCGCGGTAAGTCGCGCCTTTGCCGATCACGAACAGCCAGGATATCCCCTCGCAGGCACTTTAGACCAGGATGGAAAGACCGGTTGGGCCATCAACGTGGGGGAGGGACAGAAGGCTGCCATGAACGCGCCTCACGAGGCTGTCTTTGTCTTCAAGGAACCGCTCGAAACGAAGGGCGAGCCCCTCGAAGTCACGCTGGAGCACACCCTCAACGAGAACTACATGGTGGGCCGCTTCACAATCGAACTCTCCTCCTCGGTTCCGCTTGCACCGGCTGTCAAGCCGGTGGCAATTCCCAAGCCGCGCAAGGGGAAAGTGATGGTCATGAAGGAACTTCCCAGGCCCCGACCGACCTTCCTCCTCACCCGCGGCGACTTTACCCGTCCCAACAAGCAGGCGGGCGAAATCGCCCCGGGTGTCCTCTCGCAGGTGAAACCCGCCCTTGCGCAATCCGCGGGTCGCCCCACCCGTCTCGACCTGGCCCGCTGGCTGGTCCACCCCGAAAATCCTCTTACCCCACGCGTGACCGTCAATCGTATCTGGATGCGCTACTTCGGACGCGGCCTCGTGGAAACGGAGGAGGACTTCGGAACTCAGGGGAGCCCCCCCAGCCACCCCGGACTGCTCGACTACCTGAGCCGCCGCTTTGTGGAGGAGGGCTGGTCGATGAAGAAGCTCCACCGCCTCATCGTCACCAGTAAAACCTACCAGCGCTCCTCCCATGCCCGGCCCGATCTGGTGGAAATCGACCCGCTCAACTATCTCCTGGCTCACCAGAACCGGATCCGGCTCGATGCCGAGGTTGTGCGCGATACGGCCCTCTGCGCCAGCGGCCTGCTCACCCCGAAAATCGGCGGACCCGGCGTCTATCCACCGCAGCCCACAGGCATCTATGCCTTCACCCAGAACAGGAAGAACTGGAAAACGAGCACGGGGACGGATCGCTACCGGCGTGGCATGTATATCTTCTTCTACCGCAGCGCCCCTTATCCGCTCCTGCAAACCTTCGATGCTCCCGATTTCCAAACCACCTGCACGCGGCGGACGCGCTCCAACACACCCCTTCAGGCTCTCACGATGGCCAATGATCCCGCCTTCCTGGAACTCGCCCAGGGATTCGCCGAGCGGTTGCTGCGCGAATTGCCCTCCGCCGACATCGTGGCCCGCATCGAGCGCGCCTATCAACTCGCTCTCTCCCGCGCACCCAGCGAGACGGAACGGAAGCTCCTCGTCGACTATTTCGAAGCGCAGGCCGCCGACTTCGCCGGCGATGCCACCGCCGCGAGCAAATTGGCCACCGATGCCATGAAGGCGGGACCGGAACCTTACACGCGGGGCGCAGCCCTCGTGTGCGTGGCCCGGGCCATCCTCAACACCGACAACTTCATCACGCGCGAATGAACGATCCCCATCAAAAGCACGTGCAACATTGGCTGGCCGAGCGCACGCGCCGTCACTTCTTCCGCGACTGCGGAGTGGGGCTGGGGACCATCGCCTTCAATTCCCTGCTCGGACAGTTGCAGGCCCGTCACCTCCCGGCCATCGACCCCGCCCGGCCCATGGACGCCCGCGTTCCGCCCCTCCCGGCCAGGGCCAAGAATGTCATCTTCCTGCACATGGCCGGTGCGCCCAGCCAGCTCGAACTCTTCGAGGACAAACCAAAGCTGCGCGAACTCCACGGCAAGACGCCCCCCAAGAGCCTGATGGAGGGAAGGCGCTTCGCCTTCCTCAAGGGCAACGAAACGCTCCTCGGCAACTCGCGCCCCTTCGCACGCTACGGACAGTGTGGAATGTCCCTGAGTGATCAGATCCCGCACCACCGCAAGATCGTGGACGAGGTGGTCTGGCTCCGCGGAATGACCACCGACATCTTTAATCACGGCCCGGCCAAGCTCTTCATGAATACCGGATTCCAGGCCCCGGGACGTCCCAGCATGGGTGCCTGGATCACCTACGGCCTGGGCAGCGAGAACGACAGTCTCCCCGGCTTTGTGGTTCTGCAGAGCGGACCGCGGGGACCGCGCGCGGGCAATTCGCTCTGGGCCAGCGGATTCCTCCCTACCTCCTTTCAGGGTGTCCCCTTCCGCGGCAAGGGCGACCCCATCCTCCACCTGCGCAGCCCGGAAGGAATGACCCCCGAGCGCGAGCGCAAATTCTACGACGCGGTGGGGGCTCTCAATCGCGCCCGCCTGAAGGAAACCGGCGACCCCGAAATCCTCACCCGCCTCAACGCCTACGAGATGGCCTACCGCATGCAGAGCAGCGCACCCGAACTCATGGATCTGAGCAAGGAGTCCCCGCACACTCTCGACCTCTACGGCGTGAAACCGGGCCAGTCATCCTATGCTGCCAATTGCCTCCTCGCCCGCCGCCTGGTGGAACGCGGGGTACGCTTCGTGCAGCTCTATCACACGAATTGGGATAGCCACGGCGGCCCAGGCGAGACCCTCACGGATGACTTTGAGAAAGTCTGCAAGTCAGCTGACCAGGCCAGCGCCGCCCTCGTCCTCGATCTCAAGGAACGCGGCATGCTCGACGACACCCTCGTCATCTGGGGCGGTGAATTCGGCCGCACCCCGATGGGCGAAAATCGCAAGACCACCGGACGCGATCACCACATCGACGCCTTCACCATGTGGATGGCCGGAGCCGGACTGAAGAAGGGCTACATTCACGGCGAAACCGACGAACTCGGCTTCGGCGTGGTAAACGGAAAAGTCCACGTCCACGACCTCCACGCCACTCTCTTGCATCTGCTAGGCTTCGATCACGAACAGCTCACCTACCGTTTCCAGGGAAGAGACTTCCGACTCACCGACGTACACGGCCGCGTGGTGAAGGAGGTTCTGGCGTAGATCTCCCGGACAGGAGGATTGTCACGCCCGAAGTCCCTTCCTGATGGTGATGTTTCAAGACGAGAGCTCCGGGGATATTCCAAGATCCTCTTTAATGCAGTGAGCTTTCTTCGAAGAAACAAGGCGGTTGGAAAAGGGGCACTTCCTCCTCCGCTGGAATTCCTCACTCCACGATAATCCGCCCAGGTGATCAGGAAGATGGTGGAGATCAAGGAGTGCCTGCAGAAAAGCGACGCGAGAGAACACGAGGGAAGAGACCCGTTTGCCACTCCCCTGATGTATCCGGCCGGAATCCCGTTTCTGGATGACGAGAAGGAGCGCCCGATCCTCTCTCCCTTCTTCCCCGATGAAGAAGGATCCGCAGTGCAGGCACCCTCCTGAAATCGAGGATCCCCTTGCTTCGACTGTCAAGGCACCTGAAGATCCACCTCATGCGACTGACCTGCCTTGCTCTCACGCTGGCACTTGCCGCTCCGCTCCCTGCCAATCCGGTCCTCATTCGCGAGACCGGCCCGCTCACGCCGGAGGAGGAACTCAGGGGGTTCAGCGTTCCGGACGATTTCGAGGTGCAACTCTTCGCGGCGGAACCCCTGATCAACAAACCAATCAACCTGGCCTGGGGCGGGAAGGGGCGGCTCTGGGTGTCTTCGACGGCGGAGTATCCCTACGCTGCCGGGAGCGACAGATGGATCGATGAGAGAGGATCGAAGGTCCGGGACAGCCACGACGCCATCAAGATCCTGGAAGATGTCGATGGCGACGGGAAGGCCGACAAGGTAATCGAATTCGCAGATGGCCTGAACATTCCCACTGGTGTGCTGCCCTGGCACAGGCCGGAACACAAGGACGGTTGTATCGCCTGGAGCATCCCGAATATCTGGTACTTCGCCGATACCACCGGAGACGGCAAAGCCGACCTCCGCGAGGTCCTTTTCGGGCCAATGGGTTACAAGCGGGACACCCACGGGATGTGTTCCAGCTTCCGGTTCGGGCCCGACGGCTGGGTTTACGCCACGCATGGATTCAACAACACCTCCACCGTCACCGCAGGTGACGGCTCCAGCGTCGAGATGCATTCGGGAAATGTCTTCCGTTTCAAACCGGACGGTTCACGTATCGAGATCTGGAGCCATGGGCAGGTGAACCCCTTCGGTCTCTGCTTCGACAAAAGGGGCAATCTCTACAGCGCGGACTGCCACAGTGCCCCGATCTACCAGCTCATTCGCGGAGCCTGCTATCCCAGCTTCGGAAAGCCGCACGACGGGATGGGCTTCGGGCCCACCATGATCCAGCACACCCACGGATCCACCGGGATCTGCGGGATCGTCTTCGTTGATCGCAACCAATGGGGTCGAAAATGGAACTATCGCATGTTCATCGGCAATCCGGTCAATTCGGTGATCAACCACGATGGGATCAAATATGCCGGCACCACCCCCATTGCAGTAGAGCAACCCGATTTCATGACCAGCAAGGACCCCTGGTTCCGGCCGGTGGATCTCTGCCTCGGCGGAGATGGGGCGCTCTACGTCGCCGACTTCTACAACAAGATCATCGGCCATTACGAAGTCCCCCTCGATCATCCCGGGCGTGACCGGGAGCGCGGGCGCATCTGGCGCGTGGTCCACAAGGGAGGAGCCTTCGCCCCCGATCCCATGACTCTCCCCAAACCCAGTGCCAATCCGGTTGAGGACCTCAAGTCCCGGGCCCCCTACACCCGGCGGGCTGCCGCAGCCCACCTCCAGCAGAACCCCCGGGCGGGAGCCCTGGACCCACTCCTTGAACTTTACTACCGCGAGCGTCCCGACGACACCCACCTGCGGCACGTGCTCCGGCTTGCAATCCGCGCGCAACTTGGGGTGCCCGCTGCCCTCCAGAGCGAGACGGCGTCTCGGCTCCTGCCCACCGACATCGCCCTCGCAAGTCACAACCAGCCCACTGCCGCGTTTCTCCTCCAGCGCCTGCAACGTGGCCCACGGCTACGACACACCCTCGAGATTCTCCAGCACCTCGCCCGTCACGGGGATTCCGGGGTGGTCGAGGGCGCAATCGCATGGGTGAAAACGCAGCAGGACCGGCCGGTCCCCGTGCGCGCCCGCCAATCAAGCGCCCTGCTGCAGGGCCTGCAGGAACGCGGCGAGCTGAAACCCCGTGCCTCCCTGATCAGCCTGGGACAGGAAGTCGCCCACGCTCTCCTCGACGAGGAACGAGAGATCCATTGGACGGTAAGCCCGCATCCCACCGATCCCGGGGGAGCTTCCCCATGGATCAACCAGCAACGCAGGTGCAGCGACGGAAAAACCGTGGACGTCATCTCCAGCCTCCCCACCGGAACTCCCGGGGCAGAAACCTTCACCGGGATTCTTCGCACCGTGCCCTTTGAAGCCCCGGCCAGACTGAGTTTCTGGCTCTGCGGTCACCGCGGACATCCGGATCAACCTGCTCACGAGAAGAACCTCGTCCGCCTGGTAGAAACGGCAACAGGCACGGAATTGCACCGCGGCTACCCTCCGCGCAACGATAACGCCACCCGGATCGAGTGGGATCTCTCCGGCGCAAAGGGCCGCCAGGTGCAGTTGGAGGTGGTGGACGGCGACAATGGCGCCGCCTTCGCCTGGCTGGCGGTGACGCGCCTTGAACCGGAAGTGGCCAAGGTGAAATCATTTGGACCGGCCGGGATTCACAGTGAACTCCTGCAGGAACTCGCCAGCCTGCTCCTGGTCAGCGCCCCCGTCGACCTGCGCGATCGCCTGCGACCCTTCCTTCCTCCTGCTCCGGCGCCTGCTCCTGCGGCCGTCTCCAAGGAGGAGCGCACCCGGCTCGACCAGCTCATCGCGCAGCGAACAGCCTCCTTTGCAAAAGCCAGCCCCGATCTTGACCGGGGCAAGGCGCTCTTCAGAACCCACTGTGCCTCCTGCCATCAGGTGGCTGGCGAGGGCGCTCTCCTCGGTCCCCAATTGGACGGCATTGGGGCCCGGGGTCCTGCCCGGCTGAGCGAGGATATCCTGGACCCCAACCGCAACGTGGATGCCCACTTTCATCTGACCACCCTGAGGCTCAAGGACGGCACCATCACAACCGGTTTTATCCGTGGGCAGTCAGGAGCGATTCTCCTCCTCGTGGATCCCGCGGGCAAGGAACACCGACTGCAGAAGGATGCGGTTGAGAGCAGGGAAACCATCCCCCGCTCCCTCATGCCGCCCACCTTCGAGCACCTGCTCAAGGAGGCCGAATTCAATGATCTCCTGGGCTGGCTTCTCTCTCAGAAGAAGCAGTAACCCCGTGCGACCCGGTCCCATCCCGTCGCTCGACCCGCTCTCCTGGCCGGCCCCCCGCTACCACTTGGCTCCCTTGGGCTTGGCTCCCTTGGCCAGCGTCTTGACCGAGTAGAGGGAGGTGCGGGCCGTAATAAAGAGAGTATCGTAGTTGTCCCCCCCGAAGCAGACATTGGCGGGATGCTCGGGCGTTTCAATCACCCCGATCTTTCCCCCGTCCTTGTCAAACACGTGGATCCCACCCCGCGAAGTAGTGTAGATATTCCCCTCGGTATCGATGCACAACCCGTCACAGCGAATATCGATCTCGAAGAGCGGGGCCCCGAGCATGCCCTTCTCCACGACGTCGAAGACCCGGATCTTACCGACCTTGCCGGTGTCCGCGATGTAGACGCGCTTCTCATCCGGGGAAAAAGCGATCCCATTGGGCATGTCATGCCCCTTGTAAAGGACATCGATGCCTGTCTTACCGATACGCCAGACCCACTTTCCACCAATTTCACCGGGCTTGCCCCTCAATCCATAACTGGGATCGGTAAACCAGACTTCGCCATTGGAAAGAATGGCAAGGTCATTGGGGGAATTCAACTTCTTCCCCCCGATGTTGTCAGCAAGAACGGTGACTTTGCCCTCCGAATCGGTGCGGATCACGTTTCGGCCCGCGTGCTGGCAGGTAAGAAGATTGCCCTCCAGGTCGAGGATGTTGCCATTGGATTGCTGCACCTTGCGGTATTCCCTGAGTCCACCCTTTCTGCTCCACTGCATGAGCACGCTGTTGGGAATGTCACTGAAGACCACCATCTTCCCGGAGGGAATCCAGACTGGCCCCTCCGTAAATTTCATCCCCCCCCCGAGCTTCTCCACCTTCGCCTCAGGCGACACGATCTTCGCCAGGTCGGCTGGGGACGGACTGGCAATAATGAGAGAAAGAACGAGAACGAGAGGAAGGGCCTGTTTCATGGGAGCATCTTGCAGGGCTCTTCCCCGATGGCAATGCCCTTCTGGGCCCTCACAAGCAGAGATCGTTTCCCTGTTTACACATGAAACATACTCACCCCGTTGTTCCGGAAACTGTCTCTGTTCCCTGGATTCATTCTCTGTCCTTCCCGGAGTCACATCGACGTCCTAGGGTGCCCTGCATTGAAATGAAAAATGCATTTCCGACCATCATGACCATACTGGCGCTGGGACATGGCGCCGACCGAGGGGCAGCCCAGTCCGACAACTGGGGCAAAACAACAACGCAAAAAGCTGAATTTCATGCCGCCAGTGATGTCCCCCGTTCCCAGGTCGAGCTCACCAGACAATGGTATGAAATAGCTTCCAGAGCCTGGGGTAATTACGGACCCCTGGAGTTCTGGATTGTCGGTCGCAACGAGGCCGCGGCGAGAGAGCTGGACAAAAAACATTGCGGGATCAGGAAGAAGAAAGATCCCTCCGTCAGCCTCCGGCACTGCCTGGACAGAGGACACAATTTTGTTTCGTACGCAAAAGACGGGAATGCAGGCCTTAACACCAGGCGGAATGAAAACGAAGAGTGGTCCGGCTTCATTATAACCATGTCCGCCAGGTATCCCGGTCCGGAAGAGGAGGATTACAAACCCGTGGTCTTGCACGAATATTTTCATGTCTACCAGCATGCACACATCCACAGCAGGAAGGACTCCGTCCGGAAGAGCCTGAACCAGGAAAATCCATGGTGGGGAGAGGGCGGGGCCGAATACATGGCCCAGCTGCTCTACTCAAAACAGAAAGGGGTCAGGCCAGGCTATTTAAAGGAAACCATGAAGCGGAAACTGAGATCATTGAAGGACCTCCGCCAAGGGGAGAATATCAGGGATGTTCCCTATGGCAGGAGAGGAAGAATCTCCTATGACCTGGGAGCGTGGTTTATTGCATTCATTATCAGCAAATCCAGCGAGGAGGCTTACCGGGTCAAGTTCTTCAAGGAGCTGGACTCAAAGGGTTTTGAAGGTGCCTTCGTGAAAAGCTTCGGGCAATCTTCGAAGGATCTTCTCGATGAATTCCACAATGGTTTCCTCCAGTCGGGTCTTGAGGAAAAGATGAAGATTATCCCTTAGCGTTCCCGCTTACGCCTTACGGGGCTGGCCTGCGGCATCCACGCGGCGGAAGCCTCCATTGTTCTGCCCCGGGACAAGGGCACCCGGTGCCGGCAAAACAAGCCGTGATGATTGGCAGCTCCATTTTCATGACTGCGCCCTGCGCCAAATCTCCGGGAGGGAAATCTGAAGGTTGCCGCCCGCTTTTCCGGATGGCGAATCCCTCCTCTCTGCGCTAAGAGGCCCCCATGTTCTCGTCCCTGCGTTATCTCTTCCCGCTGCTGGTGCTCGCCCTTATTGCGGTCGTCTCCCTGGGCGGGGGCCATGAAACTCCGGTCCCGATCCGAGCCTACGTGGGCGCACGGATTATTCCGGTAACCTCTCCCGAGATCGTGGACGGAGTCCTCCTCGTCAGGGGCGAAACCATCGCGGCCGTGGGAAAGCGCGGCGAGGTTGTCATCCCGGATGACGCCGAAGTGATCGACGTAAAAGGCAAGGTCCTCTTTCCGGGTCTGGTCTGCACCCACTCCCACATCGGAAAAGTCCAGGGCGGAGATGGCTCTTCCCCCATCCAGCCTGACGTGCGCGTGCTTGATTCCATTGATGTCCTCGACAGCACCTTCAAGAAGGCCCGCGCCGGGGGCATCACCATGGCCAACATCATGCCTGGTTCAGGACTCCTCCTCTCCGGCCAGACCGCCTACCTCAAGCTGCGGGACGGCAACACCATCGAGGACCTCGCGGTGCGCAATAAGGACGGCTCAATGGCGGGCGGAATCAAAATGGCCAACGGGACCAACTCCATCAAGGAATCCGGTGGAGCCCCGGGGACGCGGGGCAAGTCCGCCGCGCTGGTCCGTGCCCAGTTCCTCAAGGCCCAGCGCTACCGGGAAAAGCTGGCCAAGGGCGGCGATGATCCGCCCGAACGTGATCTCGCCATGGAAGCTCTCGTGGAGGTTCTTGAAGGCAAGCGGATGGTCCATCACCACACCCACCGCCACGACGACATCGTTACCGTGCTGCGCCTGAAAAAGGAATTCGGCTTCAAGGTCGTCCTGCACCATGTCTCCGAAGCATGGAAGGTCGCGGACGAAATTGCGGAGGCCAAGGTGCCCTGCTCCATCATCTATCTCGACTCGCCGGGCGGAAAGCTGGAAGCACGTGACCTCGAGTGGAAAAACGGAGCGGAACTGGAAAAGCGCGGGGTGCTCACCGCCTTCCATACGGATGACCCGATCAACGATTCGCGCTGGTTCCTGCGCAGCGCCGGTCTGGCGGTGCGGTCCGGGATGTCCCGTCAGAAGGCGCTTGAGGCGGTCACCATCGCGGGCGCCGAAATGATGGACCAGTCCGGCCAGACCGGGTCGCTCACGGTGGGAAAGAAAGCGGATTTTGTGATTCTGAATGGAGACCCCCTCTCGGTTTACACGCGGGTGCTGGAAACCCACGTGGAGGGGAGGAAGGTCTTCGACCTCGACGATCCCAGGGACAAACTCTGGGCCGAAGGCGGGTTTGGTGCCGGTCACAAGCGACGTGCCAGCGGCTGCTGCTTCACCAGATAGGAGGACGATCCAATGAAGATATCCCCATTACTGACGATCCTCCTCCCGCTTACCGTGGCGACGGCCAGCGCCCAGATGGCCGTGCAGGCGGAATTGCTCTACCCCATGACCGGGGATCTCAAACCCATCGAGAACGGGGTGGTGCTCTGCTCAAAGGACGGCAAGATCGAGAAGGTGGGCCCGGCCGGGGCCGTGCCCATTCCAGAGGGCTACCAGGTACTCAAGGCCAAAGTGGCGACCCCGGGTTTCATCGATGCCCACTCCACCGTCGGCCTCTCGGGCATCCTGAATCTCGACCGTCACGACCAGGAACAACTGGAGAAATCGGCTCCGATCCAGCCCGAACTACGCGCCATCGACGCCTACAACGGGCGCGACCCACTCGTGAAATGGATCCGCCAACTGGGCATCACCACGATCCACACCGGACACGCCCCCGGCGCCCTGGTGGCCGGGCAGACCATGATCCTCAAGACGAATGTCCCTACCATCACCGACCCGGAGAAAAACACCCTGCGGCCTTTCTCCATGGTGGCCAGCACCCTCGGTCCGGACGGTTTCGGAGGAGGAGGGAAGGCCCCCGGAAGCCGGGCCAAGTCTCTCGCCATGCTGCGCGAAAACCTGCTCAAGGCGCAGAGCCACCTGAAGAAAAGGAAGAAGGCGAAGGAGGACGAAACGCCCGATCCCGACCTCAGGATGGATGCCCTCGCGGATGTCCTTGAAAAGAAAGTGCCCCTCCTCATCACGGCGCGGCGCCATCACGATATCGCCGCCGCCCTGCGCCTCCAGAAGGAGTTTGGATTCCGCCTTGTCCTCGATGGAGCCTCCGAGGCCTACTTCCTCCTGGATGAGATCAAGGAAGCCAAGGTGCCCGTGCTGGTCCACCCCACCATGGCCCGGCCCTACGGCGAGAACGAAAACATGACCTTTACCCTGGCCGCCAGGTTACACGCAGCCGGTATCCCCTTCGCCTTCCAATCAGGACACGAAGGCTACGTGCCCAAGACGCGGGTGGTGCATTTCGAAGCCGCCCTCGCCGTGGCCTACGGCCTTCCTCATCGAATCGCCCTCGCGGGCTGCACTTCGGCAGCGGCTGAACTGCTTGGAATCGCCGACCGGGTGGGATCCCTGAAACCCGGAATGGAGGCTGACCTGTCCCTGTTTGATGGCGATCCCCTCGAAACCGTGACCCATTGCACCGGGGTGATCATCGAGGGCGTGATCGTCTCCGAGGAGGTGAAGTAGCGCCTTTATGGATAGCCTCCACGCAATGGCTCCCCATTCAGTCATGATGATCACAGGGACCCTCTAGGCCCTTTCCTCCCTTCTTGAATTGGAGTATTGCAAGTCGTCCATGACCCGCATCCCCCGTCTCCTCTCCTGCATTCCCTTCCTTGCCCTTCCGGCGGCTGCGAGGACCTTTCCCGAGGCCGAGCGGACCGCACACGAGCAGGGTGGAACGGCTCTGGAGCAGTCCGTGCAGGACATCTCGGAAAAGGATCTGCGCAATTACGTAACCCGCCTCGCCTCCCCGCAATACGAAGGCCGGGGAACAGGAGACAAGGGCGAACGCATGGCGACTGCTTACCTTGCGGCCTTCCTTGAAGGTCTTGGCCTGCGCCCGGCAGGAGAGAATGAATCCTACTTTCAGACCTTCGACTTCCCCGCGGGCATGAAACTGGATGGTGAAAACGATCTCGCCTTTGACAAGGTGGTCCCTGCCGGTTTTGACAGGACCATCACCCCGGGGGAGCACTACCAGCCCCTTTCCTTCAGCCAGTCCGGCAAATTTGCAGCGGGGCTGGTCTTCGCCGGGTTCGGGATTCTCGCCGGGGAATACGACAGCTTTGAAGGATTGGAAGTGAAGGACAAATGGGTCGTGGTCCTGCGGGGGAACCCGGAAGCGCGTCCACGGCTCCGCGGCTCCGGCCCACTCATTGTGAAAGCGAACCTGGCCAGGGAGAAGGGCGCGGCTGGGATCATCTTCGTGAAGGGAACCAACGAAGAGATCTCGGCGGAACTTTTACCGCCCAGCCAGGATATTGGCGGCGGCACGATTCTTCCCGCCATCACCATTACGGACCAGCTGGCCGCCCCCCTCCTCACCAGCAAACCCGAGCTCGCTTCCCTGAAAGACCTCTTCGAATCCTACTCCACGGCGAGGAAGATCAAGGGTTTTGAGCTGAAAGCCCGGATCTCCGCCCGGATCGGAGTGGTCAAACGCCGCGACGAGGGACGCAACGTGGTCGCACGCCTCGTCACGGGCACGAAGCCCTCGGAGGAAGCCATTGTCATCGGCGCCCATATCGATCACCTGGGACATGGTAATCGCGGGGGCAGCCGCGCCCGGGGCGGGGAAGCGGACGAGATTCACCTCGGAGCCGACGACAACGCCTCGGGAGTGGCCGCCATGATGGAGCTGGCCCAGCACTTCACTGCCCGGAAGGAGTCCGGGGCCCTCAACCTCAAGCGGGACCTGCTCTTCGCAGGCTGGTCGGGAGAGGAGCTGGGGCTGCACGGTTCAAGCCACTACGTCAAGCAGGTCGAAAAGCAGGGAGCCCTGCACCCCCGGATCGCCGCCTACCTGAACCTTGACATGGTGGGACGGCTCAGGAAGGAGGGCCTCAACGTCCAGGGAACCGGGTCAAGCGGAGCCTGGGAAGAGGTGCTTGACCGGATCGACAAGCCGGATCAGCTCAGGATCCTCCGCTCCGCCAGTCCCTACCTGCCCACTGACACCACTCCCTTCTACAATGCAGACGTTCCGGTGCTCTCCATCTTTACCGGCCTCCATGACGATTACCACACCCCGCGCGACACCATCGAGACGCTCAACTTTCCCGGCCTCCACAAGGTCACCCGCTATGTCCGGAACATGACGGTCGCACTTGCGCAGCTTCCCGAGGCCCCCGACTACGTGAAGGTCGAACGCAACCGTAGACGTAATCCACCACGGGTGCGCCTGGGCATTCAATTCGAGACCATTGAAGAGGGCCTCAGGGTGACCAGTGTTCAGGAGGGATCCGCTGCCGCACGATCGGGCCTGAAGAAAGACGACATTCTCAGGCAACTGGATGGAACCGACGTCCGTAATGCGGAGGAACTGGTCTCCGTGCTCCGCAAGCTTGAACCGGGGAAGGATTACCCTCTTATGGTCAACCGCTTGGACAAGGAGATCAGGCTACGGATCTCTCCGGAAAGGCGATAGGGCTGCCGACCGGCTCTATTTTTCCTATCCCCCGAACAACAATCCAAAAGCGACCAGAACGGTGACAAGCACGCCCATGACCAGGCCGAAAATCGCTCGGCCGAGACCATACTTCGGTTGACCCGCAGCCTTGCTCTTCTTGATGTCCCTTAGCGCAAGCACTGAACAAATAATCGCAAAAGGAGCGGGCAGGAGTATCACGCTGAACAGACCCAGATATCCGGCCACGATCGCCCAGCCCGATCTCCCAACGGGTAGCAGCAGTCGCATTCCTCCATCGTCCGCCAATCTCGATTGCATCGGAGGATTCGGCATCGGGGGAGGCGCGACAGGCGCTCTGTCTGGGGCAACGTGCGGCAAGCTTTGTGGAACCTCGACCGCGCCCTGGCAACCCGGACATGTCACCTGCGTTCCGGACAGCTTGTCATCTCCCTCAATCCGACATCCACAGTGCGTGCAGAAAAAATGAGCCATGATGAGATCCTTTAGCTATCTATCATCCCCCCCTTGCCGACCAACTTTCAACTCAATTCCGCTGAGCGCTTTGACGAGATCAAGAGAGGTTGCAAACAACAGGCAGTAGGCCAGCAGTTCTGACAGCTCCTCATAAAAGACATGATGACGGAACCCGAAGAGATCCTTCTCGAAGGCCCTGCTCAGCACGACGAGAAGAATGGCCGCCTGAACAAGATGAATACCGAGTGGTGACCGCAGGTAGAGCCTTCTGTTGCCGAGATAGTATTTCGCATCCTTCAGCATCAGGACCAGCAGGACCAGGGCCACGAGGAAAAAGATCGCCCTGCCCTCCTCCGCGAGCAGGAAGATCAACCATGTGGACACCCCCAGCTCATCCACATCCACCTCACGGAACGAAAAAATAAAACAAAGAACCGCTAGGAACAGTGCCAGCGCCCTGTGCTTTCCCCTCAGGGCGAATCCCGCGAAAGCAAACACCACGCAACTGACCAGGAGCACCCCAGCCTGGATATTCTCCATCCAGCTGTTTTCTTCGTAGATGAAATCCATCCCCCGACCGATCGCCAGATACCAGAGAACCAGATTCCCGGAGAGGAGCACCGACAACACGATGAGATTCCTGCGATCCAGAAAAATGAATCCCGTTGCGAGCAACACGCCAAACAGAATCGCAATGAGAAAGGAATCCATCAGGAAGCCGGGTTCAGGCCTTGCCAGGCGAGCGGGAATACGGACTCATGGAGAAGCTGGCAGGCTGGGTTTCAGGAGACATTGGGGGATCCGGAAGAAAAGGATCCAGATGGGACACGGAACGCCATCATCACGTGCATTCCAGTATCACGGCTGATGCAAACATCCAAGATAGGATATCCAGCCGCCGGACTAGGGAGCCGGGAGAGGTGACTTTCCCCACTCAGCCTTCCGGGACTTCCACTCCTCCAGCCCCGGCGTCATCCATTCTTCCGGATCCACGCCCAGCCCGTCCGCGATCCGATTGATGTAGTTGAAATAACCTATGACCTGTACCGCGATGGTAAGGGCCTCATCATCAAAACCCTCCTTCCGGAGGGAAATCAGGTCCGTCTCGCCCGCTTCACCCGGGGAGAGAGTGAGCTTCGCGGCGTAGTCGCAAAGCAACCGGTCGGCAGACGGAAGATCCATTTCGCGATAGTCGAAGACCAACTGCCGCGCCCCTGCCTCATCGCCCGATTCGCGGCCGAACTCGGCCGCGTGCGAGAGGGTTCAGTAGTAGCAGTCGTTGAGGTTGCTCACCACCGCTGCCAGCATCTCTCGACGGGCCGCCGAGAGCCCGTTGGGCGATTTCATCAGCTTGAGGTAGAACATCATGGAGCCCTCCAGGGCGGCAGGTTCCCGGCTCATCACCTTGATGATGTGGGCCACTCCGCCAGCCCGTGTTCGCGCGGATTCGTAAATTCTGGCGAGGGCACCTTCCGCCTCTTCTTCCGGAACCTGCTCAATATAGGCCATGAGGAATCCAACCGTGGATCGTGGCCCATGGCGATCCTGGAAGCAGTTCTCCACAAGCTGCCTTAGGATACGTCCGCGGTCGGTCATGCATCCGGTTTTCGGGCAATCGATCCACTAACTTTGAATATTAATTCTCCTTGAATACTTGATTCGCAGGTTTTTGACGGTGCAGACCAGGCAATTGTCATTGCCCAGATGAAGATCTCCCGCAAACGACGCGCCCTGCTGGCAGATCCTCTCACCGACAATAGCATCTGTGAGCCCATCCTCCCTTTGCTCCATCATTTCATAATGAGCATGACAGCTCCTGATCAAATGATCAGGGTGTCCCGGATGGTGAGAAGAAGGCAGGGCAGGTTCGCAACAGGCGGAGCATTCCTCCTCGCATTGCTGACGATGCTCCCCGGCCAGATCCAGGCCCAGGGCAAGGATCCTGCCCTTGATCTCTACTACCTCGCCACCGGTGCCTACAACCGGAAGCTCTACCCTGCCGCCATCGGCGGATTCCAGGAGTTCCTGCAGAAGAACGCCAAGCACACCAAGGCGGACCAGGCCCGGCAGGGCCTAGCCCTCAGCTTCTACGCGCAGAAGCAATACGCCCAGGCCATTCCTCACCTCGGCGCCCTCCTGGCCAAGCCCAATCTTCCCAAGGAGATCAGTCGCGACCGCATCATCCTGATGCAGGGACAGTGTCTCATGCGCAGCGGCCAGAAGGACCAGGCCCGCGCCCACTTCATCAAGGAGGAAGGCAAGTTGCAGAATCCCGCCTACAAGGCCTCCGCCCTCGCGGCCATCTGTGACATCTGCTTCGGCAAGCACGAATGGGATCAGGTCAACACCTGGACCGCCAGGCTGGTGCAGGCCAAGGGCACCCCCGACCAGATGGCCCGTGGTCTCTATCAGCAGGGCTTCGCGAATTACCAGCTGAAGAAATACGAGAAGGCCGCCGGGATCCTCGAAAAGGTCACCCCCCTCACCGCCAACGCCATCTGGAAGACACGGTCCTCCTACCTCCTCGGTGAGTGCTACACCATCGTCAAGAACCACGAGAAGGCCGAGCCCGCATTCGTGGCAGCCCTTCCGGGCCTGGAGGGCCCCGACAAGACCGAGTGCCACTACCGCCTGGGAGTGACCCGGTTCATCCTGGAGAAGTGGGCTCCGGCCGCGGAAGCGTTCGAGGCCTTCCTGAAAGAGGAGCCCGGAACCCGGGCCAAGGAACAGAAGAAGGAGAACCCCTACATCAAGGAATCGCAGCTCTACATCGGGAGATGCCTGCTGGAGCAGGGAGAGTTCAAAAAGGCCCAGAACCGGCTCTCGGGGTTGATCAACGTGGACAGCCCGTTGGGAGCCAAGGCCAACCTGTGGTTCGCCCGCGTTTTTTCGCGTCCGGAGAAGCCAAATTACGATCAGGCCGCCGCCTCCCTGGAGCCTGCGGTCAAGAAATACCAGAAATTCGCTCCCTTCAACGACGACCTGCGCTTCGATTATGCCAACGCCCTGATGAGCCGCAAAAACCCCGACTGGAAGACCGCGGCCCAGGCGCTGGGACAGATCAACGGTGGGGTCTTCGGCCAGTTCGCGGAGGTTCTCGCCCAGCGGGCCACCTGCTACCACAAGCTCAAGGACTACAACACGAGCCTGAACCTGGCCAACGAGTACCTGGCCAAGTTCAAGGACCATGAGATGGCTGGGGACACCCGTTTCCTGCGGGCCGAGAACATGTTCCTGCTCAACCAGCTCGATAACGCCATCAAGGCCTACCAGGAGTACCTGGCCGCAGACAAGGAGCACCCCCACACTCTTGCCGCAGCCTTCCGGGTGGCCCAGATCCACCACCACCAGGGCCGCTGGGATCAATCCCTGGCCGCCGCCACACCACTCCTGGCCAGGAAGCCGGAGGGTCCCCTCTTCGCCCAGCTCGCCTTCCTGGTGGGCAACTGCCACTTCCGCAAGGAGCAGTGGAAGGAATGCCTGGAACCGCTGGAAGCCTTCGTGGCCACCCGGGTGCAGAAGAAAGGCAACAACCAGCAGGTCACTGCCGACCCCAATGTGGACACCGCGCTCATCCAGCTCGCGGTCGCCCACGACCGCACCGAGGATTCCATCAAGGCCCTTGAGCACCTCGAGACCCTCACCCGCTTCTACCCCAAGCCCACTCCGCACCTGCCCCTGGCTCTCGCCGAGCAGGGACGGCTTGCCTACCAGCAGGAGAACCTTTCCCTGGCAAGGCAGTCCCTCGAGCGCTTCCTCAACGAGGACAAACAGAACAAGGAACCCTTCAAGAGCGGGGCCCCGCCCCAACGGTTCCGGGTGAATTACTTCCTCGGCTGGATCAATGCCACCGAGAAAAAGCATGAGCCGGCTGCGCTGCACTTTGGTGCGGTTTCCAGGCACCACCAGCACGACCTGGCCCCGGATGCCGCCCTGCAGGAGGGCCTCGCCTACGTCTACCTCGAAAAGTTCGACCAGGCCGCGACCCTGTTTCCGCAGATCCTCCAACGCTACCCGAAACACGAGAAGCTCCAGCGCGTCACCTACTACGCCGGACTCTCGCTCGCCCGACTGGAGAAGTGGGGACCGGCCGCCGGCCACCTGCGCAAGGTGGCCGATACCTGGCCGGATTCCGAGTTCGCAGACCAGGCGCTCTACGAGTGGGCATGGTGCGAACGCAAGCAGAAGCGGGAGGCCGAGGCGGTCAAACTCTACGAACGCTTCCTGGGCAAATACAAGCAGAGCGCCCTCGTGATCAAGGTGCAGAGCGAGCTTGCCGGACTCAACCTCAAGAGCGGCGCCCAGGACATGGTCATCGAGCGCCTCACCAAGGCGCTTGGGGAGGTCAAGGACGACGCCCTCAAGGAAGACCTGCGCTACCAACTGGCCAGCGCCCATTTCAGCAAGGGCGAATACGAAAAATCCGCCGGCATGTTTGAGCAACTCCTCAACGACTACCCCAAGTCCAAGCTCAAGGCCTCCATGTGCTTCCAGGCCGGGGAATCACGCTACAAACTGAAGGAGACCGTGACCGCCCGCGGACACTTCGCCGAGGGCATGAAGGCGAGCGGTCTCCAACCTGCCATCGCCGAGTCCATGATGATGCGCCTCGCTGAAATGCAGTCCGCCACCGCCGATCACACCGGTGCTCGCAAAACCTATCAGGACTTCATCGGACGTTTTCCGGAAAGCAAATGGAGGCGCAACGCCCAGTTCGGACTGGCCTGGTCCCTTGAGAATTCGGACAAGCCCAACGACGCCATCCACCACTATGCCCCTCTCCTCGACCCGAAGACCCCCATTGACCTCTGGACTGTGAGGGCCCGCTTCCAGACCGGAGAGTGCTACTTCAACATGCAGAAGTACGAACAGGCCGTGAAGGAGTTCCTCAACGTCGAAATTCACTACAAGAAGCATCCCGCCTGGCAGGCCAAGGGGATTCTCGAAATCGGCCGGGTTCTCCTCGCCCAGAACAAACGCGAGGACGCCACGCAGCGCTTCAAGGATGTCATCATCCGCTACCCGAAGCAAAAGGCGGCCATCGTCGCGCGCCAGTACCTCGATCAACTCCGCACCAACGGATAACAGAATCTCTCCGGCACTCCACCACTCCGACCCTGCACTTTCCCCATGACGAACTACACAACAACCCAACCCTGGAAAGCCGTCCTCGGCATGACCTCCCTCTTCCTCCTCGCTTTCACCACCACCCTGCTGGCAGCGGATGCCGGAGCCGATGCGGGCGTCGAGAAGGAAACAATGTTTTCCCTCATCAAGAAAGGGGGGCCGATCATGATCCCGCTGGGACTCGCCTCCATCATCGCCCTCGCCATTGCCATCGAACGCTTCATCTCCCTGCGCCGGGACAGGATCCTACCGGACGGATTCCTCAACGGGCTGGGCCAGGCCTGGGACTCCGATTCTTCCGGTCAGACCGCCGAGCAGTATTGCGAGCAGACCTCCGGCGCCGCCGGGCACGTCTTCAAGGCCGGCATCCAGTGGCGCGACTCGGGCTACCAGGCGGTGGCCAAGGCCATCGAAGACGCTGGCATCCGGGAGGCCGACAAGATGAAGCGCAGCCTGCGCGGGCTTTCCATCATCGCGGCGGTCTGCCCGTTGCTCGGACTTCTCGGCACCGTTTACGGGATGATCGATGCCTTCCAGCGGACCTCCTCCAGCGGGGGCGCAGCCAAGACCGCCGATCTCGCAACCGGGATTTACGAGGCCCTGGTGACCACCGCAGCCGGGCTCACCATCGCCATTCCCGCCATGCTGCTCTACCAGTTTCTCCAATCCAAGGTGGACGGCCTGATCGATCATATCGACGAGGTGGGCACCGAATTCATCGTCAAACATGCCCGCAGCCACTGATGCCGGGTAGTCAAGGGCGACACACGGAAGCTTAACACCTGAACCCATGAGAATTCGCAGCCGGGACAACGACCAGGGCGAGATCATCAACATCTCGAGCATGATCGACGTCATGTTCATCCTCATCATCTTCTTCCTGGTCACCACCACCTTCAAGGAGGAGGAAGTCGATCACCTCATCAAGTTGCCGGTCGAATCGCGTAACCAGTCGCTCACCCAGACCGCGGGCAACCTGATCAAGGTCAATATCCGGGACAGCGGAGCCTACGTGGTGATGGGACAGCAGGTGACCGAGGAAGACCTCACCAAGTGGATGGACGAAGAGGTCGAAAAGAAACCAGAACTCAAGGTCCTGATCCGTTGCGACAAGGAATCCAAGCACCTCTATCTCGCCAACGTGATGTCGATCTGCCGCCACGTGGGAGTGCCTGAGGCCAGCATCGCCGTCCGCACCGAGAAGTAGGCTGACAGAATTATGAACCAGCCCATGCCCATCCCCATCGAGGACGATCGCGACCCTGATCGCAGGATCCTCGGGGTGACGCGCAGGCAGCGCTTCCGTGCCTATTTCTGGATCGGGGTTATCCTGATGGTGGGGTTCCTCATCTGGGCTCTTTTCTACCTCCGCCCCGACCGTTGGTACACCTACACCGACCAGGTCGCCTTCGAGCAGGTCGCCCGCGACGTGGAACCCGGTTACGTCCTCTGGGAAAAGGCCGAACCGGTCGGCAGTGGATTGGCCCCCGGCGACGACATCGCCACGCCGGTCGTCTCCTCCAACGGGGCCCGCATGATCTACAGTGCCGGGGAGAAGGATGGAAACGCCAATCTCTTCCTGCGGGAGTGGGACGGCACCGACTGGAAGGAGCCGCGTCCCATGCGGGCGCTCAACAGCTCCTTCCACGAACTCGCTCCCTCCCTCAGTGGCAATGGGGAGCTCCTCTACTTTACCAGTGACCGCCCCGGGGGGCAGGGCGGCTTCGACATCTGGGTCTCAAAGTGGGACGGCGCCGAATATGCATGGCCGCTCCCCCTCACACCCCGGGTTAACACGCCCTTCGACGAAATCGACCCGGACTTCGCTCCCGACAACCTCAAACTCTACTTTGCGTCCAACCGCCCCCGCCGCGCGACTGACACCTCCGAGAAAGTAGCCGCCATCCTGGAGAACGTCGAGGACCGCAAGGGCGACTTTGACCTCTACTCTGCTGACACAGCCGGCGGTATCCCCCCGACAGTAAAAGGTCTCCTGAAACTGCAGGCCGAACAGAAAGCGCTCGCTGATTCACTGCAGGGATCCGAAAGCCCCCCCGGGGAAGAAACCGCGACCCAGGCGCAGGCAAGTGCGGCCCAGGCAGCCCAACTGCTCAGGAAGGCTGCCCAGCGACTTGGGGACGACGAACTGCCGGATCCAATCGGGCGGTCTAAAGAGGCGCTGGGTGCAGCGATCAATGAGATGAAAAAGGTCGAAGAGGCCCCGGGTGAGGAGCCAGACACGGCCCGGGAGCAACTCATCATTCGGAACCAAGCCAACGTCATGAACACAGGCGCCCCGGATGGAATCATCGTGGAACGCCAGTTGAGCATGCTCTACTCGCTGCGCGAAAGTGCCCTCGCCAATCCCGAGATCATGACCAAGCTCGGGGGCACCCCACAGACCGAGACCGCGGTGGACAAGGGGCTCGCCTACCTCGCCGGCACCCAGGAGGAAGATGGGCGCTGGGACATCAACAAGTCCGGGGGACAGGGGAACCACGACCAGGCCGCCACCGCCTTCGCCCTCCTCGCCTTCTACGGCCGGGGAGAAGTGCACGACGAGGAGTGCAAATACCAGGACACCGTGAAACGGGGGATCGAGTGGCTGGTGGGCCAGCAGAACGGAGCCACCGGTGACCTGCGTGGTGACAGGCCACAGCGCAATTCCATGTACGATCACGGCATTGCCTCCCTTGCCGTGGTGGAAGCCTACGGGGTCACCAAGGACACCACCCTGCGCCCCAAGGCCCAGGCCGCAGTCGATTTCATTGCCCAAACCCAGCACGAGCAGGGCGGATGGCGCTACGGGCCCAATGAAAAAGGCGACCTCTCGGTCACCGGATGGTTCATCATGGCCCTCGCCAGCGCCAAGATGTCGGGCCTCCAGGTTCCGGACGAGACCATGAAGGGAGCCACGACATTCCTCTCCAGTGTGAGTCACGGCAAGAACAAGGGTGCCTACGGCTACACCGGCCCGGGCGGTGGGACCCCGGCCATGAACGCGGCCGGCTTCTTCTGTTCCCAGTTGCTGGGTCATTCCTCCAATACAGCCAAGGCCTATGAATCCTCCGTCATCGTGGATCGGCAGGGCTTCCAGCTGAAAGACATCTACTACGCCTACTACGGTAGCGTGGCATCCTACCAGCACCAGGGTCCGGCCTGGCGCAAGTGGATGGGAGCAATGCAGCCGGGCTTCGTGAAGGCGCAGAACTCCGACGGCTCCTGGAATACGGGGGGAGGCCACGGCGGGGCCATGGGCAAAGTCATCGTGACCGCCCTGGTGACCCTTTGCCTGGAGGCCCACTATCGTTACACCCCCCTCTACGGCCTGGGCTGGGAACCCGACCCCAAGGGGCCCACCGGAAACAGCAGGGATCTCGCCGACCTCGCCGAGACACCCCTCTTCCGCCACGCCAAGTTCCTCAAGGATTTCAGCTCCCCCGCCAACGACACCGGACCGGTTATTACCGACCATGGGGACTTCCTCTATTTCGCCTCCGAGCGTGGTGGTGGAGAGGGAGGGGCCGACATCTGGCGCTCGCGGATCAAACGCACCCGGGTCAACGAGCCCGTTCAACCGAAGAACCTCGGTCCCGAGATCAACGGGGAAGATGATGAGACCAACCCCGCCGTCCGCAATGCCGGCTTCCACCTCCTCTTCAACTCCGACCGCGAGAAAAACAGGAATGCCCTCTACAGCGCCCGTAGCAAGCGTGTGGTGCGTCGCTTCGATCTCACCAAGATGCCCGACCTCAACTGGATCATGGGTAACATGCTCTGGATCCTTGGGTTCCTCGCCTCCTTGATTGGTTTTGTCTGGCTCACCAGGCGGGCCCTGACCGCTGGCAAGGACGCCCGAGCCTCATCCGCCCGGCCCGATGACGCCCCCCCCGATCCCGCTGCCTAACCCAAGCGAAGGGAGAAGGCCATGCCCGAACTGGAACAACAAAAACCCGAACAACCCCCGGCAAACCACGCGCCCTCGCCGGCGCGCTGGCTGCTGCCGCTTGCCGCCCTCGCGGTAATGATCGGGATCGGCCTCCTCATCCAAGGCAAGCTCCGCAACGAGATCTGGTCCTACTTCACCGACGACCAGGGAACCCGCGTGAAAGTGCAGGATGGCAGGGAACGCTACATCCTCTGGCAGGATCCCCGGCAGAGCCTCTTCCAGGAAGAGGGCTCCACCGAAGAGCCCGATCCCGTCAACCAGGCCTCCGGTCGACTGGAAGCGGCCTTCTCCCCGAATGGCACCTCCATGGTCCTGGTCCGGACGGAAGCCGAAAACACCCGGGCCGACCTCTACTGGTCCACCTGGGACGGACGGCTCTGGACCCGCCCCACCGCTCTCAGCGCCCTCAACACGGAGGCCGACGAGCGAGGACCGGCCTTCTCCCGCGACGGCAGGTATCTCTACTTCAGCTCCGATCGCGAGGGTGGCCAGGGAGGCACCGACATCTACGTGGCCCGCTGGAACGGTCAGGAATGGACCGGCGTGGGAGCGCTGGGGACAACCGTCAATTCGCCCGCCCACGAAACCGGCCCCGCTCCCACCACCGACGGGAACCGCCTCTACTTCTCGTCCAATCGCGACGGCACCGGAAACGATATTTTCGTCTCACAACGTCTTGAGGAAACCCCTTCGGATCCCGGAGAGACTGCGAACGAAGCCGCCCCCGAACCGGTGGAGCCAAAAAATCCTGCCAATTCCGGGGAAGCAGTGGTCGAACTCCCGCCTCTCCCGAAATTTCGCAATGGGGAGATCGTCGACCACCTCAATTCCTCCGCCGAGGACCTGCAGGCCGCCCTCACCCGGCGCGGCAACCATGTCTTCCTGGCCTCCGATCGCGATCGCAACACAGAATCCGGTTTCGGCGTCTACTTCAGCCGCGTCATCGACGGGGACGCGCTTCCTCCCGAGCGCGTCGACCTCTACCTCGACAAGGGTGATGTCACCGACCCCGCGGTACGCATGGAGGGCTTCGATCTCCTCTTCAGCACCAACTCCGGGACCAGCGAGGAGGAAGAAGGATTCAAGCTCTACCGTTCCACCACCCGTGAGGTCATTGGCTACACCAACCTCGATCGCTGGGAGTCCTTCAAGGAACTCATGAAGAATATCGGCTGGTGGATCCTCCTCGCTCTCCTCGCCCTCATTGCCCTCCTTTATCTCATGGAGGCCTGGCAGGACATCACCAACCTCTTCCACAAGTGCCTGGCCGGGTCCGCCGTCGTTCACCTCATCATTCTCTTTCTCCTCATGCTCTGGCTCATCGCCAGGGAAGTGGGCGGCAAGGAACCACAATCGCCCGTGGCCACCGTCAGCATCGAGGCCCTCATGGAGGAGGAACTGGCCCTCGAGAGCGAACCGGAACAGGCCCAGATCGCGGAAACTAAGAATCTCGTGATGACCGAGAAGTTCGACAGCGACTTCAAGATCCCCGTTTTCAAACCGCGTGAGAATACCAAGGTCGTCCCCATCGTCACCAAGACTTCCAGCGCCTCCCTCGTGCCCAGCGTGCGGCCCTCCAAGCTCAATGAATCGGAATCGGAACAGGAACAACCACAGCCCACCAAGGAACTCACCGTCCTGACCTCTCTGCCCGAGACCTTCCTCCCCGAACCGGAAGACCCCACCCTTGAGGAGGAGCAGGTCACCGACCAGCAACTGGCCGAGAAACCGGCCGACCCCGCCGAGACCGAGTTCAAGCCCACCGAGTCCCTGGAGCAGGTGGAGCCCAAGCAGGCCGAGGAACACGAGGTGGTCGACACCGCCATCGAAAATGAGGCCGAGTCCAAGGATGTCTCGCAAACCGACTCCGCCCCCCAGGCCGCCGATACCGGGGGCGACATCGTCAATCCCCACCGCGGCCTGGAGGCCCTCGGCGCACCGCCCGAACTGGACGGGGCCGGAGACGCCATTACCAATCTGCTCAACCTCCCGGGGGACGCCCAGGCCAATGACCCTCTCCTCCCCGGCAAACTGGCCACCCCGACCAATGATCTCGACACCCGGGCCATCACCAAGCTCATTAAGAAACAGCGCGGACGGCCCTCACTGGACACCATCGAGCAGCTTGGGGGATCGGACGCCACCGAGCGTGCCATCGGGGCGGCCCTCGAATGGCTCGCCCGCAACCAGGAGGGGGACGGCCGCTGGGACATGCGCAAACACGGTGCCAACGGCGCCTACGATACCGCCGGGGCCGGACTGGCCCTGCTGTGTTTCTACGGCTGGGGCGAGGTTCACAACAAGGGTGGCAAATATCAGGCCACCGTCCAACGCGCCCTCGACTGGCTCATCAAGCAGCAGAAGGAAAACGGCGACCTGCGGGGCGGGGGCCGGATGTATTGCCACGGCATCGCCGCCATCGCCCTCTGCGAGGCCTACGGAGCCACCAAGGATCCCAAGCTCAGGGAACCGGCCGAGAAGGCCATCGCCCTGATCCTCGCCTCCCAGAGCCCCAGCAAGGGGGGATGGCGCTACAACCCAGTCAACCAGAACAGCCAACCCAGTGAGGACTCCGACCTCTCGGTCACCGCCTGGCAGTACATGGCCCTGCACAGTGCCCGCCTGGCCGACCTCAGTGTCCCGGATGCGGCCTTCACCCAGGCCCAGAATTACTTGTCCTCGGTCTCCTCCGGCAAACACGGCGGGCTCTACGCCTACACCGGCGGTGGGCCCAACCCCGCCATGACTGCCAGCGGCATGTTCTGCCGTCAACTCGATCTCGTCCCCCCCACCGATCCCCGCATGCCGGAGAGCGCCGAATACCTGGGACGCCACAAGCTCCAGCAGAATCCCAAATACTACTACATGTACTACGCCACCCTCGCCCTCTACCAGCACCAGGGGCCAGTCTGGAAGGAGTGGAACGAGAAGCTGAAGGAGGTCCTGCCCCTCATCCAGAAGAAGGTCGGCCCCGAACGGGGAAGCTGGGATCCGGGCGGCCAGCACGCGCGGGCAGGCGGGCGGGTGGTCTCCACCACCCTCTCGGTCCTCAGTCTCGAGGTCTACTACCGTCTCCTCCCGATGTACGGGTTCCGTGGAGCGGACGACTTACCCGCCGCCAAGAAAAAGGGCGAGTAGGGAAGTCCTCCCTTCCTTCCTCCGGAAGCCACTTCCCGGTTGGGCCCGGTCAATTGAGGAGCCAGAACCGCGCCTTTAATGCGCCTTGACCTTGATATTGCGGACCCAGAAGGGCTGTCCGTGATCCTGGATGGCGATCTTTCCCTTCTCCGCCAGCTTCTTGTTGGGACGCTTCTTGGCGACGAGGTCCAGCCCATCCTGGACCTTCTTCCCGTTGAGGACCACGGTGAGCTTGTTGTCCTTGAGGGTCACCACCATACGGTTCCATTCGCCCGGCTTCTTTGCGGCATTGACAAGGGGGCCCGAGGTGCCGATCACGCCTCCCAGGTCATGGGGTCCGAGCTTCTTTTTCCCGAAGCAGTCAAGGATCTGGACCTCAAATCCGTGGGCGGTGGCATCTGACTCGTCGTAGATGCGGAAGTAGAGCCCGGAATTCCCACCCTTGGGATGCTTGTACTCGAAGTCGACGGTGAAATCCTTGAAGTCATCCTTGAGCCAGAGGTAGGACCCGTAGCGGGTCCAGCCCTTCTCCCCCTCCCGCGGATCAAGGTAGAGGGACCCGTCTTCCTGGATCTTCCAGTTTCCCTTGGTCTTGATGTTGGAGAGGTCCTTCCCGTTGTAGATGGTCTTGAACTCGTGGTGGTCGGCCAGGACACAGGTCCCGGGGATGAGGGCGGCAGCGAGGGCGAACAGAACTGATTTCATGGTCCGTCCAGCTAGCAACAAATCAGCACCTCCCGAAAGAAGAAACTGCCACCTGATCCGATGACGGGAAACGGAGGGTCCCGGTCACCAGAGAGACCGGGAGGCGAATCGCCTCCCCACGAGGGGCCGGTTCTGGTAGGCAGGATCCCTTCGTGATGCGCCTCGCCCTTGTTCTGCTCACCCTGGCCCCCCTCCTGGCCGCGCAGGGGGAAGATGCTCCCGCCCCCACCCCGGACGATCTTCCCTGGCACGCCCTCGCGGCGGGACTGCCTCCCGGCACCATTGCCGGTCCACCCACCCGCCTGACCCTCCACAACCGGACGGACCAGCCCCTGAAGATCTTCTGGGTGAAGTACAACGGAACCCTCAAGGCCTACGGGGAGCTGGAAGCAGGCGGCACCCGCGAACAGAAAACAACCGCCAATTCCAACTGGCTCATCGCGGATGGAAACGACAAGCCCCTCGGTTTCTTCCAGGCCACCCCCCGGCCGGGCCGGGCCGTCATTCCGAAGAATCTCCCGGTTCCCGTCCTGCGAGCCGGGAAATACACCCCGGGAACCCGGGAGGAGGCACTGGCCTGGCAGAGGGAACTACGCGGATCGTTTCTCAAGTTGCTGAAGATGGAAGACCTCGTAGCCCACAAGACCCGCCTCCCGCTCAACGCCAGGACGATTTCCTCCGAGGACAAGGGCGCGTTCGTGTTGCACGAGATGGAAATCAACAGCACCCCAGACAGCCGCATCAAGGTGGTCTTGACTGTCCCCCGGGATGTCTCGGAAGCCTGCCCCGCGGTGGTGGCCATCGCGGGGCACAGCGGGACGCGGCATTCGTGCTACCAGGGCCGCGACTTCGCCACCCTGCTTGCGGAGAAAGGCTATGTCACCGTCTCCACCAAGATCAGCCAGCACAGTGTGCGCGAGCAGGAACGCTCCATGATGGGCGAACGCCTCTGGGATCTCATGCGCTGCGTCGACCTCCTGACCTCCCGCAGGGAAGTCGATCCCGGGCGCATCGGCTGCGCGGGCAACTCCCTCGGCGGCGAGATGGCGATGTGGCTGGCGGCCATGGACGAGCGCATCGCAGCCACTATGAGCGCCGGCTTCCTCACCCGCATGGATCAACTTGAGCACAATCACTGCCGTTGCTGGAAGTTTCCCGGTTTGCGCACGCTCGCCGACTTCTCCGACATTTACGCCCTCACCGCCCCCCGCCCCCTGATGTGCCAGAACGGCCTGCAGGAACGCCCCACCTGGTTCACCGTCCCTCTGGCCCGCGAGGCTCTCGCCGAAATCAAGCCCATCTACGAGGTCCTTGGCGCCCCGGAACACCTGGAGTTCCTCGCCCACAAGGGTGGCCACGTGATCGAGATCCCGTCCCTCCTTGCCTTCCTTGGGAAACACCTCGGACGCGAGGAATAGCCCCACGTGACCTCTATTTCTCGGTTCTGATTGCGATGTTCGCCTGCGGAACCCCGACGTGGCGGCAGATGGACATCACGTTGGCAAGGTAGAGGTGCTTGGACTCCTTGTCACAGCGGATCAGCACCTTGAGATCGGGGTCTTTCTCGAACCTCTCGTTGATCCGCTTGGTGAGACCTTCCTCGGTCACCAGCTGGCCCATCACGACCATGTCACCGTTGTGACGAATGTTGACCTTGATCAGGTTGCCCGGATCACATTCATGGTTGTTTCTTCGGCTCCACTCCAAAGTGATGCAACACGTTCCTGACCAGCGCGCTCAGGGCCTTGTCATGATACATGGCCCAGGCCGTCGCGATTGAACCGGTGTGAAAAACCTGTCCCCCTTCAGGCCGGTCCCAATAGATGATCTCCGCAATGGTCTGCTCATCTCCGGCCCTTGGCCGGTGCGCTTCGGCATTGAAATCGAGGATGCTCCGCTTGTCCTGGCTGCTGGCGATGGTGATGATCCCCTTCGGTTCTGCCAGCCCTTTCAGGGCCGGATTCCTGGTCGCCCTCAGCAGCGTCGAGAGGCGCACGTCGTACTCGTGACCGACTGCACCGATGCTCTTGTTGACGAACCCGAAGGGCCCTCCCTCTTTCAGGTCGATCTTGTGGGGTTTGTTGAAAAGGAAATGATCCGGCAGATCGGCGTGATAGGGCTTGAAGTTCAAGCCACCCCACCCGGCACAGGTCAACCCGACCAGCTTCCATGCGGGGTAGCCGCAGAAACGCATCAGGCTCCCGCGCTTGAAGTCGTGGCTATGGTAGAGTTCGCCCACCTTGGCCCGGGCCCGTCCGCCGATACTTTTCCCGAACTTACGACACTCCATCACCTCGCCACTGTCGTCGAAGCTCACCCGCCAGAACATGGTGTTGCCTGACATCACCACCGCCGCACCGCCGGCTTTCAGATAGTTATCAAGGCCCTCGTAGGCGCGGCTTGACCAGTATTCGCTGTGTCCGTTGATGCAAACCGCCTTGTAGCCATTCAATATTTCCGGGTGACGGTCCAGGTCGTGGTCGGTGATGACATCGTAGTGGTAGCCGTGGTCGTCCAGCCAGAGGTGCAGGAAGCGCTCGCCACGGAGCAGATGGCTGTAGCCTCCGCCGATATAGGTCTTGTTGGGCCCGCCCGCCGGCCAGGGCACTTTCATGCCGATCTTGTAGGTCGGCTGGCCGTTGTGGTGGTCACTGTAGCAGCTGTACCTGGGCGCCCCCGGGTGGCTGTTGCCCAATCCACCCGTCCCCATGTTGATCAGGCCCGGCCCATGATTCACCGGAAAGGGAGTAGAATTGTAGGCCAGCCAGGTATTTGATGAAACGAGAACGAGCAGGGGCGCCTTCGGCCTGGCCTCGGGGCGCCGCACGATGAAGGAGGTATGGTAGCGCATCGGTTTGCCGTTCAACTGGAAATCGAAGCGTCCGGCGTAGACGCCCGACTTGGCATGGGCAGGAACACGGAATCGATGGCTTACCTTCCAACGGGCATTGTATATTTCGTCAGTGGCCAAGCGGAGCCCGTGCCCTCGTCTGGCATCCTTGGTCGGATCGTATGCCGTATCGTGTCGGCCGATCGCCGCCGCATCGAAGGTCGGGCCGCCGATCATCCAGGTTCCCCGGTTGATGATCCTGCCATTGCGTCCAAAATCACTCGTATCGGCTACTTCTACACCCCGTTCCTCGGTGAACGGCCAGCAGGCCAGCAGGCGGTCATCCCTGGGAACGCTCAAGCCGCGACCGGAAAAACGTTTCCTGATTTGATCCTCACTTAGAGCCCGGTCGTAGATAGCGCACATCGCGATGTCACCGTTGTAGAAGTTCACCGCCGTTCCCTTTTGACCATAGGCCCCGATGCGCAGGGCTGTCTCGCCAGGTCTTACTGTTCCGGCGAAGGGGAACTCGGCAACAAGTTTGCCGTCCACATAAACCCGTTTTTTCTTCCCATCCCAGCAACCAACGAGGTGGTGCCATTGCTGGGCCTTGATCAGCCCGGGCTCGGTCTGGTGAAAGGCGGCCTGCTCGTAAGTCCCTCCTGCCCCGGTGCCAAAGACGATCCTCCCCTCGCTAAGAAACAAGCCAACCCCACAACGCTCCGGATAATCGTGCTGGGTGATCAAGCCCTGCCAGCCGGTCAACTTGAACGGGCGGATCCAGCATTCCAGGGTCAGTTCGGACAGGCGCCTCTCAACGGACAGGGCCTTGGCCACATGCACGTAGGACCCCGGATGAATCGCCTGCGATTGCGGTTGTTCGACTCGAAAGGTTTGCAGCACCGGATCCTTGTCCCGGTTCTCGGGATCCTGCCCCAGTCGCACGACGCTCAAGTCGTAAGGGACGCTGCTGCTGACCCGGAATTCGATCTCTTCACCCGCTGCAATACTCTTCTGCGCGTAGGCGTGCAGACCTGGCAAATTTACCGGCTGATGCGGGGGGATTTCCTGTTGCCTGTCCGGCTTCCCCCCGGTGGACACCAGAGTGGTCGGCAACTTGGCCGCTTTCAAATAAGCCACCAGATCGACGATTTCTCCAGGTTTCAACAGACCGTCAAAGACCCGTGGCATCAACGAGATATTCGAATACTTTGCCGCTTTAATGTCCCGAATCGGCACGGGGTGTTCCACTCCGGGCGCCGGCGAGAGAACCATCTTATTCACCGTATCTCTCAGGATCAGGCCTCCTGTTTCCCCTTCCCTGGTCCGCACCGTCACCAGTTCGTAATAACGGGCAATCGATGAACTGGGATAGACGATCGCCTCCAGCAGGTCCTGTTCGCTGCGGATGGAGCCGATTCCGGTCAGGTCGGGTCCAAACTTCACCCCCTGATCCCCCATGACATGACAGGTGATGCACAAGGATCTGGCCGCATCGTGGAATATCTTCTCCCCTCGTCCCGGATCTCCCTCCGGCAGCAGGGCCGATAGCTCCTTGAGACGCGCCTGTTGAAGAGCCGCCGCTTCCGGATCGGGGTCGACGGCATCCGCCAGCTGGATCCTCGGCATGGCCTGGGACGCGGGATCCGCTCCGCCAAGCTCGTGCATGAGACGAACCTGCCTTCCCAGCGGATCATCCTCGGAAAGGCTCCCGGTGTCTCCGATCTCGTAGAGCGAATAGATGATGGCGTGCCTCAAGAACGCATCCATCTTCTTTGAGCCGGCCGCCACCAGAGGTTTCACCGCCCGGCGATCACCGATCCGGCCCAGGGCCATGGCTGCCAGTCGACTTTGGCGGGCATCACCACCAAGCAGGCCAATCAACGGCTCCACTGCGGCTGGATCGCGCCACAGCCCCACGCTGTGGAGCGCCGCCGCGCGCACCTCCGGATTTGCCTCGCTTAGAAATTCCCGCACCACCGCTCGCGCCGCCTGCCCCGGGATCCGATGCAGGGCCCAGAGGGCGGGGATTCGGGCCTTGGCCGTGCGCAATGCATCGAAGTTATCCGCCTTCGCAAGGGCATCGATAGCCCGTTTGACCACCGCCGGCCGCCCATCAGAAAGCCAGCTGATTTGAGGTTTACCCCAGTCCAGTTCAAGGCCCCGGGAGTTTCCGGGCGTGAGCGCCCCCTTTCTTTGGACCCGATAAATGGCGCCCAGAACATGGGGCTTGGCCACCTTCGAGGTCGGACAACAGATCATGTACCAACTGCCCGTATCCGCCACGAGGAGACTGCCATCCGCATCTTCAATCACATCAGTGGGATGAAAATCGGTCTGATCACTCTCAAGAAAAGCACTCGTCTCGGCAGAATAGGTCGATCCGGACCGGGACAGCCTGTGCCTCGACAGGCGTCGCAGGTTGAAGTCGGCGCAAAGCAAATCACCCCGGAGTCCGAGCACATCACTTGCGGGCATCACGATTCCCGAAGGGGCCGCGGGACCCATCTGGGCAAGAATCGGCAGCAACCCTCCTGAACTGGGATGTGGTGCGAGCACGCGATCGTTCTTCTTGCCGTACATCCCACCATGGACGGCATGGAGAATGCCGTCCCGTTTCCCGGGACCGGACAGGTCAAAAAAGGTGCCGCTCAAGAACCGCTCTCCCGCGTTACTGAATGCCAGCCCCACGGGATTGTTCATTCCGCCTGTAATCACCACTTCCAGACCGCTGCCGTCGGGTCTGGCGCGATAGACATGGGCCGCGCTTGATTTGAAAGTCCTCCCATTACCGAGCACATGGCTCTGCGGAGCAAACGCCCCCTTGCACCAGTAGAAATATCCGTCCGGCCCCAGGTAGGGTCCGTGCAGATCGTTGCCACAACCTTCGATGGATCCACCGTCGAACCAGACCGTCCGCTCATCGGCCGTGTGATCTCCATTCGTATCGCGAAGTTTCCAGATGTGTGGAGGAGCTCCCACATAAACCGCGCCCTGATGCACGAGGATGCCCTCCGGAAAAGGGAGGCGCTCGGCAAAGACGGTCGATCGATCAAAGACACCATCGCCATCCTGATCGACCAACCTCAATACCCGATGACTTGGGTTCTTGAGTTGAGCTGGGGCCTTGTCCGTGTTCCCGGAGCTATTCGTGACGTAGAGCACGCCATTCTCATCGAAACACATGTGAATGGGCCTCTGCACCAGGGGCGGCGCAGCGACCCGCTCCAGGGTGTAGCCTTCGGGAATGGTAAATGTATGCGGAGAGAACGTGACTTTCTTGGCGTTCAGCAGGGACGAACAGAGGACCAGAACCGGCAAACCCAGACATGCGTGTAAGAAATTCGAAAAGGATCTCATGCTGACAATTTTGCGCAAATAAAGAGGATGTTATAAATTCAATGTCCCGCGGGATCGACCGGCTCAGCGGCCAAAGGACCAGAGGGTGAGCCGGTTGAGGTCCTTGATGAGAAGCTGACTATCAAGGAGGACCGGAGGAGCCCAGCTCTGGTCGGGTGCGACCCGGTAGGCCGCCCGGGCCCGGTAGCCCGCCGGATCAGCCGCAATGATGCGGAGCTCTCCATTGGCCCGGAGGGCCGCGACATGACCCTGGAGGGCGAGAAAGGCCACGTTCTGGCCAATCCTCCCTTCGCTGAGCCAGCGGATTGCACCATCCCGGGGATCGAGACAGAAGATCTGTCCCATCTTGAAATGCGACATCCCGTAGAGATGATCGCCGTTGATGACCGCGGTGCTCATGTCGAGGGCCACCTTGCGCTGGTGCCAGAGCCGGTTCACCGACCACTTGCCGTCCTTGCGCACGGGTTCGAGGCACTTGATCCCCCGGTTCTCCCCTCCCAGCAGGATCCGTCCCTTGTGGAATACGGGGGTGGGCATGTTCTGGTTATGACTGCGGTGCGGGGCGGGATACTCCCAAAGCAGCTTCCCGGTCCTGCTCTCCACTCCCGCGAGGGTCTCGTGGTTCCACTGCACCACCTGTCGCACTCCCGCGATCTCCACCAGAAGCGGCGAGGAATACGAGGTGCCATGCTCCCCCTGCTTCCACACTTCCCTGCCGGATTTCACCTCAAAGGCCATGAGCGCGCCGGCCCCGTCATTGCCAAGGTGCACGATGAGACGATCCCCGTCGACGATGGGCGACGTAGCTACGCCCCAGTTGGGCTTGTTTCCCTTCTCCCACTTCCCGCGGTAATCCTTGCGCCAGAGCAGGCTCCCGCTTTCGGCATCCCAGGCGTGAATCACCCCGGTGATACTCAGGGTGAAGAGTCGCCCGTCCGCCAGCACCGGGCAGGACTTGGGCCCCTTACCATGCCGCTCCCCTCCCCCGCCCATCTTGAAAGGCGCGGGATAACTCTTGCGCCACACCCTTTTCCCGCTCGCCAGGTCAAGACACCAAAGCACCTCCTCCTCCCCCTGGCGGGCATGCTGGTAGACGCGCTTTCCCGCCACCAGGGGCGTGCCATAACCCGTCCCCACTTCCACGCTCCAACCCTTCTTCAACTGCTTTGGCCAGCGGGCCGGAACCTTGAAGTGGTCCACCCACCCGTTGCGTTGGGGGCCGAGCAGCCCCGGCCACACGAGTTCAGCGGCAGGGAGGACCGGAGTGAGGGACCCTGCGAGGACGAGCAACAGGAAAGGTCTCATGGCCCTTTCCTCCTAGGGCATCCGCCCGCATAGCGCGAGTTTCAAGTTGCCTGCTCCGGCCTCCAGGCCGGGGCAACAGCAGGGCCCGCCGAAAAGAAACCGGGAATGTGCTTTTGCCATCGGCTTGCGGCCTTCCCTGGGTCAGGATTCGTTCATGATCAGGAAAGGCCCTGCCCCCCGGGAACGCCCCCGCAAGGGACACATCGGATTCCAGATTCTCAGCCGCGGAGGCTCCCCCGTTCTTATCCTTAACGCGCGAATCAAGCTACCGAAGTAACCACGGGCCTCTCCCTCATGAATTCCCTCCCCATCGGCGTATTTGACTCCGGCATCGGCGGGCTCACGGTGGTCAACGCCATCCAGGAGCACCTCCCCAACGAGGATATCGTCTACGTCGGCGACACCGCCCGCGTCCCCTACGGATCCCGCAGTCCGGGCACGGTCATTGAATACGCCACCCAGATCGCGGCCCACCTTGAGCACATCGGCGTGAAGGAGATTCTTATTGCCTGTAACACAGCTTCCGCAGTCGCCCTCGAGGCGGTGGCCGCCCGGACCTCCCTCCCGGTCTCCGGGGTGATCACACCCGGTGCCGAGGCCGCGCTGGAACTCAGCGGTTCCGCCCCCATCGGGGTCATTGCCACCCGGGCCACCATCACGAGCGACGCCTACCGCAGTGCCATCCAAAGGCTCAATCCCGCCGCCGAGGTGGTATCGGTAGCCACTCCCCTGCTGGTCCCCCTGATCGAGGAGGACTGCATGGACGAATCCTTCACCCCGGACATCCTGCAACACTACTTTGAGCCCACCCGCCTCCATGCGTGCGACACCCTCATCCTGGGCTGTACCCACTATCCCCTCCTGGCAGATCAGATCGCCCGGGTCTTCGGCAAGCCTGTCGTCGACACTCCCACCGCCACCGCCCTCACCCTGGCAAAGAGCCTGGACCAGAGGAACACCCGCAACGAATCAGACGGGGCAGGCTCTCTCTCCGTTCTCCTGACCGACGACGCCGATCGCTCCCTCGGAATCGTGTCGCGCCGCCTGGGAGTGCGCATCACGGAAACGAGCAGGGTCGACCTCTCCGAACTCGCGGCACCAGAAACCAAACCGCCCGACTCACCCAGCGCATGAAACAACTTCTTATTTCCCTCTTGTCTCTCTTTGCGTTTTCCCTCTCAGCAAAGGAACCGCCGAACCTGGTCCTCATCTTCATTGATGACATGGGCTATGGCGATATCGGCCCCTACGGCTCCAAACTCAACCGCACACCAAACCTCGACCGCATGGCCAGGGAGGGCCGTAAGCTCACCAGTTTCTATGCCGCCCCGGTTTGCTCGGCCTCGCGCGCGCAATTGATGACCGGTTGTTATGCGCCACGCGTGGGTGTCCCCGGCGTATTTTTTCCTGCCGGTCGCAACGGGCTCAACCCCGAGGAACACACCGTGGCCGATTACCTCAGGGACCTGGGCTACGCCACCATGTGTGTAGGCAAATGGCATCTGGGGGATCAACGGGAGTTTTTGCCTACGCGCCAGGGTTTTGATGGATACTTTGGCATCCCCTACTCCAATGACATGGGCCGCACCGCCACAGCTAATGGCAAGCGGGTTCATCCTCTGATGCGGGACGAAAAAGTGGCTGCGTTACTCGAGGATGAAGGCCAGCGGCGCGTCACCCGTGAATACACCGAGGAAGCGGTGAAATTCATCGAGACCAGCACCAAAGCGGACAGGAACTTTTTCCTCTACCTGCCCCACACCGCCATGCATGTGCCGCTCTATCCTCATCCGGATTTTGTCGGCAAATCCAAGAATGGCACCTACGGCGACTGGGTGGAGGAAGTCGACTGGAGTGTGGGACAGCTACTCAAAACCCTGGAACGACTGCAGATCGAAAAGAATACCCTTGTCCTCTTTACCAGTGACAATGGTCCGTGGGCTTCCAAGGGCAAGGCCGGTGGGATATCCGGCCCCTTGCGCGGCAGCAAGGGGTGCACGCTGGAAGGTGGCGTGCGCGAACCCACCATCGCCTGGTGGCCCGGCACCATTGCCCCCGGCACTGAATCTGCCGGCATCGCCGGCACCACCGATGTGCTCCCCACTTTCGTTTCACTGGCTGGCGGCAAAGTCAGAAAAGACATCAAGATTGATGGCATGGACGTATCGATGTGGATGCTCGGCAAAACCGAAACGTCCCCGCGTGATACCTGGCATTATTTTCAGGGCACCAAATTGCAGGCGGTCCGGCAGGGACCATGGAAACTGGCTCTCACCGGCCAATCCCTCGGCATGGGAATTCGCCAGCGCGATGCGGACCTGGCCAAGGGAGGCCGCCTCTACAACCTGGAAAAAGAAATCGGCGAAATAACCGACCTCGCGGAAGAGAACCCCGCCATTGTCGGGAAACTGGAAAAAATGGCGGCGCAAATCACCGAAGATATTTCCGCCAACAAACGACCAGCGGGGACCGTGCAGAATCCGGTAACGCTTTACCCCACCACCAGCCGCAAGCGACCTGCCAGAAAAACCAAAAAGCCGGTCAAGCCCATCAACTGGGACAAGGCCAGACTGGGTGACACCTACGCCAGCACATCGTTACCCGATATGACCGGCAAACCATTCACTATTCAGACCACCGTGGAAATTGAGCCCGGTAAAAAACCCAATGGCATCATCCTGGCCCATGGGGGCTCCGCGGTGGGTTACGCATTATACGCCAAGGATGGCAATCTGATCTTTGCCCTCCGCCTCGGCACAAACGCCGTGCAAAAAATCGCGTTTGGTTCACCGGGTGAAAAAATGGAGATCACCGCCAGCCTCACTAGGGAAAAGCTCTCAATCCAGGTGGGCGAAAAATCGGTCGAGGAGAAATCGCACGGTCTTTTAAACAAGCACCCGCAGGAGAATCTCTGCATCGGCCATGATGATGCAAATCCGGTGGACCCCGAAGCCCCGGGGAGCCCTATCAACGGCGTGCTCTCGAACCTGCGGGTCACCATCAAGTAATCTGTTCAATTCGTGAGAGTCCTCTTTCTTGCCCTCGTCGTGTTCCTGCTGCCCCTCACGGCAGTCGGTGGGGAACGGAAACAGCCGGATATCGTTGTGATCCTGGCCGATGATGCCGGCTACTCGGATTTCGGCTGTTATGGTGGTGAGATCGAGACGCCGGTTCTGGACAAGCTTGCCGCCAATGGCCTGCGCTTTTCCCAGTTTTACAACACCGGTCGCTGTTGTCCCTCGCGTGCTGCGTTGCTTACCGGGGTTTACCAGCACCAGGCGGGCATGGGCCACATGGCCAGGGACCGGGGTATTCCCAGCTACAGCGGCACCATCCTGCCCCATGTGCCGACTCTGTCCGAGCGCCTGAAGAAGGGCGGCTACCGCACCATGATGACCGGCAAGTGGCACCTTGGCACTGAGCCCGCCCAATCACCGGTAGCCCGCGGCTTTGACCGCTTTTACGGTACACGCAACTTTATTGATTCCTACTTTACCGTTCTCAAGCATTGCCAGGTCTTCCTGGATGACAAGGAGGTGCTGCCAGGAACGGAGACACCCGTGAATCACCTGCACCCGGAACAGGAATGGTACACCACGGACGTGTTCACTGACTATGCCCTGCATTTCATGGATGAATCCTTCAAGCAACACGCCGACCAGCCCCTTTTCCTGTACCTGGCCTACAACGCGCCCCATTTCCCGCTGCATGCGCGGGAGGAGGATACCAAAAAATACCGTGGCCGCTTTCGGGACGTGGGCTGGGATAAACTTCGCCTGAAACGTTATGAGCGGATGATGAAGATGGGATTGATCAAAAAAGAATGGGCGCTCTCGCCATTGGATGTTCCCAGGTGGGAAACCTACGATGCCAAGCTACGTGATGAGCTGGACTTCAAGATGGCGCTCTACTCCGCCATCATTGACCGGATGGATCAGAATATTGGCCGTATCGTGGAAAAACTTAAGTCAGCAGGGCGACTGGAAAACACCTTGATTCTGTTCATGGTCGATAACGGGGTGCCCGGTACGGGCGTGCACGATTGGCGCGGCCTCTTTGCCAAGAGTGGCAAGCATCCCGAAACCCGCGTGGACAATTACGCAGAGTGGGCCAGGCGGGGAGGCTGGTCCTCGAGTTCCGGTCGCGGCTGGGCCAACCTGAGTAACGCTCCCTTCCGGATGTACAAGCGCTACACCCACGAGGGCGGAGTGGCCACCCCGCTGATCGTGCACTGGCCGGACGAGGTCAAGGCCAGGGGGGAACTCCGCCATGCGCCCGGTCACCTCATTGATATCGCTCCAACCTGTCTTGCAGTAGCGGGATTGCCGGCCGAAGGCATGGAGGGAAAGAGTTTATTGCCTGTTTTTGCCGGGGAAAAGAAACAGGAACGCACGCTTTTCTGGGAGCACGAGGGCAACCGTGCGGTGCGCAGGGGAAACTACAAGCTGGTCGCCATCCATGACACTCCCTGGGAGCTCTATGACATGAGCAGGGACCGCAGTGAATTGAACGACCTCTCCAGTGCCATGCCCGGGAAGGTTAAGGAGTTGCAACGTGCTTACGAGGCTTGGGCCAGGCGCGTGGGTGCAAAGCCATGGAATGAAATGAACGTGAAGAAGAAAAAGAAGAAATGAAAATTATACTTACCGTTTTGTTTTGTTTGTGCACGCCCTTGATGGGCACGGATAAGGATAGGCCATTGTCGCCAAAGGAGGTAATGAAGTTATTTGCCGGTTCCTGGGATTCAGAAATGACCGTGATTCCTGAAGGTGATCCGGCAAAGAGCCAGACGAGCAAAATGATCCGTCCCCGAAAATGGTCCCCGGAAAAAAACTTTGTTGTGGAACAGGCCACTCCGGATGCCCTCGTTTGGGTATTAACCTATGATCCCAATAAGAAGAACTACCGGTCCGTTGTTATTACTCCTGAAGTTACCGATAATATCCATGGCAGCTGGAATGATGCCAAAAAATCATGACGTGGCACGGCCATGCCGATAATGGCAACCTGTCAAAGGGACATCATCGCGTGATCGACAAGGATCACCACGAGTGGGAACTGTCTATATTCAGCGGAGATAAATTGATTGTGAAGCTCACGGGTAAACACAAGCGCCGCATAAAGCCCAAGAAGTAGACAGCCTTCAGTTGGCTGCCGGGAGTGAGGCCCCGCAGAAAAACGCTGTCCGCATGGTAATGAAAGTTGATTTCATCATCATACCTCCTCTACGGCCCTGCCCAGCGCTTCACATGCTCCGGTAATCTCTTCCGTCGTGCTGCACAAAGGCGGCATCATCACGATGGTGTCCCTGATGGGGCGGGTCAGCAATCCGTGGGCGCGGGCTGCGAGACAGACCTGCTCTCCCATGCGTTCCGTGGCAGGAAAGCGTTCTCCACTTTCCTGCCGCAACTCGAGCCCGGCAATGAGACCGCATTGACGTACCTCGTGCACGGAAGGATGCGCAATCGCTTCAAGCCCCTGCGCGAGGGCCTCCACGCAGGGGGGCAGACCGGCCAGCACACTCTTTTCCTCAAACACCTCGAGGTTGGCGAGGGCCACGGCACAGCCAAGCTGGTTGGCGGTATAGCTGTGGCCGTAGTGGAAGGTGCGATCCCTCTCCCCGAGGAAGGCATCGAAGACGGGCCCGGTCGTCATGGTAGCGGCCAAGGGCAGGTAGCCCCCGGTCAACCCCTTGGCGAGGCAGAGGAAATCCGGGATGACCTCTTCCTGCTGGCAGGCGAACATCGTCCCGGTGCGACCAAACCCGGTCATCACCTCATCGAGGATCAGGTGAATCCCATGCCCGTCACACCAGGCCCTGATCTCCGCCAGTTGCCCCACGGGCCAGGGCCGCATTTCGTTGACTCCCTGGATCAGAGGCTCCAGCACAACTGCGGCTGTGGTGGAAATTTGCCCGGCGGGCAACGCAACCAGGTCCGCAAGCGAGCCCACCCTCATGGCGGGAAAGCCGAAGCTGCGAAAGCGCTCAAAGAAGAGCGAGACCCCTCCCAGCGACGACGCGCCCATGGTATCCCCATGGTAGGCATTCTCGAAGGAGATGAAACCGGTTCGTTCAGGCTCGCCGGATTGCTGGCGGTACTGGATCGCCATCTTGACCGCAACCTCCACCGCGGTGGATCCATCATCCGAGAAGAAGACCCGCTCCAGCGTATCAGGGGGAAAGAAATCGACCAGCCGTCTAGCCAGTTTCGCGGCCCGGGGATTGGTGAATCCGAGAAACGAGGTATGTGCGATCTCATCGAGCTGGGTCCTGAGGGCCGCATCGAGCCAGGGGTGCCGATGACCGTGAATATTAGTCCAGATGCTTGAGTTGCCATCGAAGTAACGCCGTCCTTCCGCATCGATCAACCACGGACCCTCCCCCCCGACGAGCACCACTTCCTCCCCCGCCATCCCCCACTCGGCGTGCTGGGTGAAGGGATGCCAGCAATGCTGCCGGTCCCACTCCCGCCAACTGTCTGCGTCATTGCTCACTGTCTCCCCTTGTCGCCTCCTCTCTCTCCGGGAGCATCCGGATCCCCTTCCGCCAGATCCTTCAGCCGCTTGTCAATCCGTTCGAGCAACTTCCATGGACAACGCCCCCGCTGATACTTGCGCCAGAGCACCTCGCGCAGCTTGCTCCACTCTTCCCCACTGATGGGATCATGCAGCTGCCACTCCTCCTCATCCTTGAGCTGGGACTGCAGGGTCCAGTTCGAGGATTGGTAGGAGGCCCGGTAAAACCGGACTCCTTCCTCGGTGTGTTCCCGCCAGGAGTGCCGCTGCATGCCCCTCTCCCTTACGGATCTGCGCCCAAATCCCAAGAACAAACACGATTTGACTTTTTGCCCCTGCCACCTACAGATCGCAACGGAATGAGAGTGCTCAGGAGCGACGCCGCCAAGCTCGTAATCTATCTCATCTCCTGCTTCCTCCTGGCCGCCCTTGCCACCCCCTGGCTCTATAATGCCGGCACCATGCTCGGCGAGGCCACCGAAGAGAGGAGTATCAACTGGGTGATCGACTACATCGGCGAACACGCCCGGAAGGCGGAATTGCCAAAGTACTTCAAGCGCTGCCTGCTGGCAGCAGCCCTCCTGCTGTCGTTCCCCCTCCTCTTCGCTCTCAGGCTGCGCCGGGAGCCCGCTCCTCTGCGCGAATCTCCCTGGTCGGTCTATCTCCCCTCCCGCATGGTGGCCCCATCAGGCGGGCAACCGCTCCGCAATAGCAAGTGGGGTCCGCTTCAGCTCCTGACCGGATTCATCCTCGCTGCCGGACTTCTCTTCGGCATGGGATGGCTCCTCATCTCGATGGAATGGTTCACCCTCAGGGATCCCGTCCCCTGGGACATGGCGTGGAAAAAATCGGTTGGGCCCGCCATCACAGCTTCGCTCCTGGAAGAGATCATCTTCCGGGGCGTCTTCCTCGGCATTTGCCTGCGTGCATTCCGCCCTGCCACCGCAATCATAGTTGTGTCCCTGATATTCTCGGCCCTCCACTTTCTACAACCCCCGAACGATGTGGCCGTCTTCGTGCAGGACGCGGTCGTTCCCGCGGGAGCCATCTACATCGATCCCAACAGCCATCTCTCCGGGTTCCAGTTACTCCAGGCCATCGGGATGCGCTTTCAGAATTTCGAGCTCGTCCTCTTCGAGTTTATCTCGCTGACTGCAATCGGTCTGATTCTGGCCTACTCGCGCTATGCCACCGCCTCCCTCTGGCTTCCCATCGGCCTCCACATGGGCTGGATCTTCGCCTACATCTTCTTCAAGCGCATCGCACTCCGTGCTCCCGAGCTGGATGAAAACCTGCGCTACCTCATCGGCAGCAATCTCAAGGAAGGCCTGATCCCCCTTGCTACCCTGTCGCTCACCGCTCTTCTCGTCATGCTCTTTGTCCGAATCTTCCCCAGTCGGACTGCTCGTCCCGAGGAAGGAACGGTTTCTCCCGGGGACTGAAGCTCCCGCCCACGGGACCACTTCGACAACGGGGCCCGTGACTCGATATTCCCCGGGAACTGTGTGGCTCCTGTATTGGCCTGGAAATTGGCCCATGGTTCTGAATAGTTCTTCAAAGATGCCCCTCGCCCGCTGGCTCGATTTTCTCTACCCGCCATCTTGCGCCCTTTGCCGGGATCCCCTCCGGGACGGACGCTACCTCTGCCGCCCTTGCCGGGATGGTCTTCCGCGCATCCTGAAGCCCTATTGCATCCAATGTGGCGGACAGATCGAGGGATTCGTGCCTGAGGACACACTCTGCAGTCAATGCCGCGGATTGGAATTCGCCTTCGAATTTGCCCGGGCGGCCGCCAGCGCACATGGCCAAACGCGCGAACTCATGCACACCTACAAGTATGGAAGACAGATCCATCTGCATCGTGAGCTCGCGCTTCTGGCCGAAGAAGTCTGGGACGATCCACGGGTGGCCACGCAATGTGATCCGCCCTGGGTCCTGGTCCCCGTCCCCCTGCACTGGCGACGGCAGCGATGGCGCTGGTTCAATCAATCCTACGAGATCGCTAGAACCCTTGCCCAACGACGCCAACTGCGCTGTGAGCAGGCTCTGCGCCGCGTTCGCCACACCAATCAACAGACCCTCCTCAATCGAACCGAACGCCTTGCCAACCTGCGCGGAGCCTTCCGTCTGAGCCGCCGCCAACGACGGGTCCAGAGCCTCCGAAACAAGCCTGTTCTGCTTGTTGACGATGTTTTCACAACCGGTTCAACCGCAGAGGAATGCGCCCGTGTCCTGATCGAGGAAGGAGGTGCCGAAAAGGTGGTTGTCCTCACCGTCCTACGGGGATAACATTCATGTGTTCCCCCACTCGTTAATTTCCTTTCCGCGCCAGTAATTCCAAGCGAAGACCAGCAATCGTCTCGCATATTTCTTTCAAGACTCCGCGCTTCCCGCCATGGGCATCTTTGACAAGCCGAAGCTCCGTCGTGGCAAAAAGAAGAAGGATGTCGTCCCCGACGATCTCTGGACCAAGTGCCCGGACTGCGGTGAGTTGATCCACACTCTGGACCTCAAGCAGAACTACCAGGTCTGCACCCATTGCAGCCACCACTTTCTCATGGATGCGCACGATCGCATCACCCTCCTGGCCGATCCCGACAGCTTCAGGGAGACTGACGAATCCCTGCAGTCCGCCAACCCGCTCGACTTCGCAAATTACGACGACAAGATCGCGCTCCTCAAGGAAAAGACCAAGATGAATGAGGCGGTGGTCACGGGCCGAGCAAGCATTGGCCGCCATCCCGTCATGCTGGCGGTCATGGGATTCAAGTTCTTTGCCGGATCGATGGGCTCGGTGGTCGGCGAGAAGATCACCCGCGCCATAGAACTCGCGACCAAGGAGGAACGTGCGCTCATTATCATCTCCTCCTCCTCCGGTGCCCGCATGCAGGAAGGGATGCTTTCACTCATGCAGATGGCCAAGACCTGCGGGGCCATTGCCCGGCACAACAATGCCGGGCTGCCCTACCTCTCCGTCTTTACCCACCCAACTACCGGAGGTGTGACCGCCTCCTTTGCCTCCATCGGCGACATCAACCTGGCCGAACCCAGGTGCATGATCGGCTTTGCCGGACCACGCGTGGTCAAGGAAACCACCCACCAGGATCTCCCTCCTGGCTTCCAGACTGCCGAGTTCATGCTTGAGCACGGCCTCATCGACTCCATCGTAGAGCGCCGTTTTCTGCGCGAGCGACTGGTCCAATTGCTGGGCTACATGATGCCCGTCTAGAGTAAACCCTGACTGGTGAACTACTCAGAGGCTCTCGACTGGCTCTACTCTTCCCAGCTTTTCGGAATCAAGCTGGGCCTGGAGAATCCCAAGCGGCTCCTGCGTGAATACCTCGCGTATCCCCCGCGCAGGACCAGGGTCATTCACGTTGCGGGCACCAACGGCAAGGGATCGACCTGTGCGTTCATCGAGTCCGTGGCCCGTGCAACCGGAACCCGCACTGGGCTTTTCACTTCTCCTCATCTTGTCCGATACGGTGAACGCATCCGCGTCTCCGGCATCGAAATCAACGAGGAAGAAATCGCCTCCCATCTCACCGCCCTGCGGGAGTTGGTAGCGGAATGGGAGCAACACCCCACCTTCTTCGAACTGAGCCTCGCCCTTGCCATGAAATATTTTACCGAGCGTGCCTGCGAGCTGGTCATCCTGGAAACCGGGATGGGTGGACGCCTCGACGCCACCACCGCTGTCCCGGCCGATGTGGCGGTTCTCACTCCCATCGCGCTCGATCATCAGCAATGGCTGGGAGAAACCCTGGGCGAAATCGCGGCAGAAAAGGCTTCCATCATCGTTCCCGGGAAGAAGGTCTTCTCTTCCCCGCAACTCCCCGAGGCCCGCCCCATCATCGAGCAGGTTGCCAACGAACGCCGCGCACCCCTTGAGTTTGTCGAGGAACCCCTCCACGGCTACGCCCTGGGCCTGCCCGGAGAACACCAGCACGAAAACGCGGCCCTGGCCCTGGCGGCTCTTCACTCCGTCGGCATCACCCTCAGCTACGAAACGGTCAAGGCCGGACTGGGTTCCACCAGCTGGCCTGGCCGCTTCGAACGCCTCGGTTCCGGGACCGGGGCCATCGCCTCCGGCCTCGTTCTGGATATCGCTCACAACCCCGCGGCGGCCGCCGCCCTGGCCGCCAACTGGATACGCGAGTTTGGTGACCGCAAGGCCAACCTCATCTTCGGGGCGGTCGAATCCAAGGACATTACCGGCATCCTGCAAGCTCTTCTTCCCATTGCGGACCGGGTGCACTTCGTTCCTGTGAATTCGCCCCGGGCACTACCACCTCCCAAACTGGCCTCCCTGCTGCCCGCCAGTTCCCCGCCAGTCGAAATCCACCAGAATCTGCAATCCGCCCTCGATGTTTCCGCTGCTTTTCCCACCCTGGTCACCGGGTCTGCCTTCCTCGTCGGGGAGGTGAAGGCCCTCCTGGATGATTCTTCCCACCGTCCGAGCACACAGTAGCGAGCGCGACATTCCGATTCACAGTGATCTCCCTGCAGTATACAGAAAGCTTCTCCCTCCATCCATGCGCGACCCGATCCCGCTCGAGACTGAGAACGGCCTCTACCTGACCGATCTCGAATTGTTCCTCGACTCACGTCGTTCACGGGAGAACGGCTTCGTATCCCACGCCCACGCCGATCACTTCGGACGCCACGAGAACATTCTCTGTTCCGAACCCACTGCCCACCTCCTCAAGGCCCGCTACAACGTCGCCGACGAGCGTCTCAATCCCCATCCCTTCCATGAACCCCTGGAAGTGGGCCCGTTCCGCCTCCAACTCCTCCCCGCGGGCCACATTTACGGGTCCGCCATGCTCCACGTGACCCGTAAGTCCGATGGAGAGTCGCTCCTCTATACGGGGGATTTCAAGGTTCACCGCAGCCTCACTGCCGAAGAACCCGTTTTCCGGCGGGCCGACACCCTCGTAATGGAAACCACCTTCGGAGCTCCCAAGTGGATCTTTCCCGGTGAGAACGAAATCACCGGAATGATTCTCAACTTCGTCAACCAAAGCCTGGAAGAAGGTGTTGTCCCCGCTCTCCTCGCCTACTCCCTGGGCAAGGCCCAGGAGGTCCAGGCCATTCTCACCCGGTCCGGAATCCCGGCTGTCTCCCATCCAGCAGTCGCAAAAATGACCACGGCCTGCCGGGAAGCTGGTTGCCGGCTTCCTGAGCCGCTCACCTTTGAGGGCCCCGTTCCGGTCGGACACGCCCTCATCTGTCCCCCCAATGTGATGCGCTCGGAAGAATACCAGTCCATCCCCAACCTCAGGACTGCAATCCTCTCCGGCTGGGCTCTGGATACCAACGCCACCTACCGCTTCGGCGTCGATGCCGCCTTTCCGCTATCCGACCACGCCGACTTCCCGGGGCTTCTCGATGCCGTCCGGCGAGTCAGCCCCAAGCGCATCGTCACCATCCACGGCTACACCAGGGAATTTTCCTCCGAACTGCGCCGACAAAACTACGAAGCCTGGTCCGTCGACGGTGGCGACCAGATGGAGCTTGATCTGCAACGCTAGCCTGCAGGTCCGCGTGGACAATGGCTGCCTGGTTGGCAGAAGGTCCGCCGCGATCGGATCAACAATCCCTCTCCTCGCTCTGCGAACGGGGAATCACCCTGGGAGCAGGTGAAAGTCCGGATGGGTTGCCCCCGAACACTCCCCGTCCCGCGAGATAACCCACGATCAGGCCCACCGCTACGCCGGCCAGCAACATCCAGATGGAATAGCGGGAAGTCATCGACGGAGTCTAACTCTCCATCCCCGGGTGGTGCAACCGCGGGGCAGGGACGGTTTGCCCCTGCGATCCCTGCCCGGGGCTCTGCCTGGTCACACCATCACCACTCCTACTCCACAATGAAATACGGATTGAGCAGGTTCTCCTTATTGTAGGATAATGGTTCACGGGTCTCCGCATTGAGAACCTGCCTGCCCGCTGCGGTGGCCACCACCTGGGCGGCCCCCGTATCCCACTCCATTGTGGGACCAAAGCGCGGGTAAACGTCGGCCGTTCCCTCCGCCACCAGGCAGAGCTTCAGCGAGCTGCCCGCCGAGAGGAAGGCAACCTCCCTGCCCTGCGCCCGCAGCTCTTCCACGAAGGCCTCAACCTCGGGGGTAAGATGCGATCGACTGGCCACCACCTGCACCTGGTCCTTCTCCGAATAATGCGGACCACCCTCAAGAACCCGGGGATGGCCACCCCCCTCGATCCGCCAGGCTCCGGCATTCTCCACCCCGAGATAAAGAATATCGTTCACCGGTCGGTAGACCACCCCGAGAACCGGACGGCCCTTCTCCACCAGCGCGATATTTACCGTGAACTCACCGTTCTTCTTGATGAATTCCTTGGTGCCGTCAAGAGGGTCCACCAGCCAGAAACGATGCCAGTCACGCCGTTGCTCGTAAGCGATCTCCCTGTTTTCCTCGGAAATGACGGGCGTCCCCGCATGGCTCGAATCCAGGAAAGCCATGATAATCCGGTTGGCCGCCTTGTCCGCCTCGGTGAGCGGGGAATCGTCCCCTTTGTACTCGACCTCGAAGTCGCGTCCATACACCTCCAGGATCTTCGCTCCCGCCACCCGGGCCGTGTCCATCAACGGCGCAATCGCCACCCCATGAGCTTGGTCAATCACGATCTCTGATCCTCAATTGACCAATTGCCGCGCCGAAGGCCCTAGTGCGCACGGCAGAATTCCTCGAAGCGCGTGATGCCTTCATTGAGCACATCAAGAGTCGTGCAGTAACTCAGACGCACCGCAGCATCATGCCCAAAGGCGATCCCCGGCACCGCTGCAACCTTGTAGCGCGTCAGCAGTTTGTCGCAGAGATTCTGTGATTTGAGCCCGAGCGGGGTGCAGTTGACGAAGAAGTAGAAGGCTCCGCCGGGATTATGTACGCTCACATTGGGAATCGTGCTCAGGCGGGCATGGACGAACTGCCGGCGCACGTCGTACTCGTTGCGCATGTCCTCCACGAAATCCTGCGGTCCGCTCAGGGCGGCCAGCGCGCCGTATTGGGCAAAGGTGGTGGCATTGGATGTCGTGTGACTTTGGATCTTGGAGATGGCCGTGGCCAGCTCAGGCGGAGCAGCGGTGTAGCCCAATCGCCAACCGGTCATGGAATAGGCCTTGGCAAAGCCGTGGCAGATCACGGTGAGTCCCTTCAGTTCCTCGCTGATGGAAGCGATGCTCACATGCTTCTGCCCATCGTAGATGAGCTTCTCGTAAATTTCATCGGAGAGGATGACAATATCCTCGTAGGAGGCCACTTCCCCGATGGCCCGGAGTTCCTCCTCGGTATAAACCGCCCCGGTGGGATTGCCCGGGGAATTGATGATGACCATCTTGGTTCTAGGCGTCATGGCCTCCTCGAACTGCTCGGCGGTCATCTTCCATCCGTTCTCCTCGGTGGTCTCCACGATGACCGGCTCCGCCCCGCAGAGACGTACCATCTCAGGATAGCTCACCCAGTAGGGGCCGGGGATGATCACCTCGTCCCCCTCATCGCACATCGCCATGATGGCATTCATGCAGGCCTGCTTGCCCCCCGAGGTGACGCAAATCTGCTTCGGCTCATATTCCAGACCGTTGTCATCGAGGAGTTTCCCCGCAATGGCCTCGCGCAACTCGGGAATACCAGCTGCCGGGGTATACTTGGTCTTACCCTCCTGAAGAGCCTTGATCGCCGCCGCCTTAATGTGGTCGGGGGTATCCATATCCGGCTCCCCGCCGGCGAGACCGTAGACTTCCTCACCCTGTGCCCGCAGGGCCTTGGCCTGATTGGTGACCGCCAGGGTAAGCGAGGGAGTGACTCCTTGAACGCGTAAAGAAAGAGAATCTGGATCCATCTGAGAGAATATGTGTCTGAGATTGCCCCCCAAGAGGCGGAGTCACGGACGCTGGGCGAACACACACTCCCCTCTGGAGCGGGGGCAGTTCATAGCGCTGCTCCTCACGGATGCAAGCGGAATTCAGAAATTCAGCCCTGCCTACGGCGCTCGGCCATACTTCTCCCTGTGCAGAGCCCGAGCCCGCTTCTGCCAGCCATCACGCCGGATGCGCCCCCCCAGCTTGAGTTCCTCGCTGATCGCCCTGACCTGTGGCGCTCGCCATTTCACCACCTGCCGATAGGTATAAATGCCGATCTCGTGGAGGCGACGGCAAATGGACTCCCCGACCCCATGGAGACCGGTCAGATCATCAACTTCGGCAGGAGCCTTGCGGTAAATCGGACCAAACCGGGGATTCTCAACCAGATTCCCCCGACCCCCGGACGGCAGTTTGACCACCGGCTCAGGCGCGGCCTTCAGGCGCACCGGCTTTGTCGACCGCTTCACTGGCCGTTTGGTCGAGGAGAGTTCCGCGCGCAACTCTCTGGCTGCCGCGGCACTCCGCTTTTCTTTCTTTTTCGCCACCTCCAATTCCGCCCGCAGGGCCTCCTCTATTTCCGTGTGCGTGCGGCCGGCAGCCTCCTGCGCTTCTCCCCGAGCTTCTGCGACAGCCTCTCGAATAGCTTCGTCCCGCCCGGTTCTGAGAGCTTCCATCTCCTCGGCGAGGAGGCGTTGCGTCTCATCTGAGACCGCGGAAGCCGTTTTGAGCGACTCCAGTTTATCCGCGAGGGACTTATGCTCCTCCAGCGACCTGGTGAGATTCATCTGCGTGCGCCCGAGGCGTTCCTCGGTTGAAAGCAACCGACCCTGCAGCTTGTCGAAGGCTTCGATCTTCTGTTCGGCCTCCACCAGCTCGCTACGCAATCCGTGCATCTCCCTGCGGAGCACGAGAGCGGCATCTTCCACCTGCTGACTCTCATGCTGCTGGTCTTCCAGTTCGTGCAGGAGCCGGTCCTTCTCAACCTTCATCTGCCTGACAACCACCTCAGCCTTGCTATCACCCGAGAGAACGGCCATGTGCTGATGGAGTTCTTTCTTTTCTTCACGGAGACGATGTAATTCCTCGGCCCACTTCGTCTCGGACACCTTGCGCCGTTCCAGTTCCTGGTGTTCGTGGTCATACTCCTGCCGGGCCAGGTCAACGTCCACCCTGGCTTGTTCCGTCTCAAGGCGAGCGACCGTGACCTGTTCCTCCAGACCGGCCTTGGTTCCGGACAGCTCTTCCAGTTCGCCACTGGTTCTCGTGACACACTCCTCCAGTTCGCCCACCCGGGATTCAAGACTCTCCTTCTCCTCCTTCATCTCCTTCAGCACCCGCTCCCCCTCGCTGCGTTCCTCACGCAGTGAGACAAGCCCACTCTCGAGTTTTTCCTTCTCGTCCAGCACCTCGTGCAGCCTGGATTCCGTTTTCCCCGCATCCGTCTGAGCGGTCACAAGGGCTCGTTCCAGATCCGACCGCTCTCCGGCCACATCGGCCAGCTCCCGCTCACCCTCCTCCTTTTCCTGCCGAATGACTCCCAACTGCTTTTCAAGCTCCGCCCTCCTGCCTCGCAATTCCTCCAGCTCCACAGACGTCTTTTCCTGTTCATCACTCCGGAGCTTGATCTCCTGCTCCAGCCTGCCGGACAGCTCGTCTTGCTTTTCCTGCAAACCCGTCAATTCCACCAGCTTTTCATCGCGCTCGCATGCCACGCCCGTCATCTGTTCCTCGATTACCGCCCGTTCCCCTTGGACCTCTTCGAGTTCCCTGGTGAGCTGTTCCCCCTTTTCCTTCTGGCTCTCCGCCTCATCCCTGAGACGGGCCGTCATCTCCTGGTGTTGCCCCCTGAGGTCCTTCAGCTCCTCAATGCGTTGATCGCGCTCCTCCCCAGTTGCTTCAAGTTGATCCTCCAGTCCGGATCGTGCGCGGTGCAGTTGCGCCAGCTCCTTCTCCAGATTTTCCCTCTCGTCCATGCGACCCTTCTCCGCCGACACCAGCTCCGCCATCAGGGTTTCACGTTCCTTCTGCAGGGAGGCCAGTTCCCGAACCTTCTCGTCGCGCTCCCCTTCGACAGTCTGTAACGACTCCCTGAGTTTGCCCCTTGCCTCCCGCCCGGCAGCGAGATCCTTTTCCAATCTCTCTCCCTCCTGCCTGCGACCCTTCACTTCGAACTGCAGCTTGCTACCCAGTTCATCCCGCTCCTTTCTCAGGGCCGCCAGCTCCGCCAGCTTCTCGTCGCGCTCCTTGCTGATCTCGCTGAGTTTTCTCTCCACTCCCTTCCTGACCCTGCGGAGTTCTCCAAGCTCCTTCCCTGTTTCCCGGGCCTCGGCCTTCTTCTCAGCGAGCTCGGATTCCGCCTTCATCCGGGATGCGGCCAGTTCATCTGCTTCCGACACCTTGCTTTGCAGTCGCCGATCAAGGTCTCTCACCTTCTTTTCAAGGCCGCTCACCACGCGCCTGCCGGCCTTCTCCTGAACCGCCAGCTTCTTTTGCAGGTCACGCTCGGTGGTCGCCAGTTTCTTCTCCAGTTCCCGTTTCTCCACCTTGAGCTTCTTCTGATGCGCCTTGTTTTCCGACGATGAAGGCCCGGACAGCCTGCCCCCCTCCTTGCCAGATTTCTTCCCCTCTTCTCCTGCACGGCCACCCGCGGTCAGCTTCCTTTCCAGCTCCTCCTTCGCCACGTTGAGTTTCACGAGATCCCCGGCCAGGCTCTCCTTCTCCTTGGCCAGATCCGCGAGGCTGGCCTCGGCCTCCTCCCGCTCCTTGCGGGCAGCTTTCAGGATCTTCTCCAGTTCCTCGTTGTCCCGACGCAAGGCCGTCATTGTCCCTTCCCCCGCCGGAAGCGCCGGAACGGTTCCTCCCTCTTCTGCGGTCTCCTGGTAGAGCTTGAGCTGCTCCCGTTCCCTGCTCAGCGCTATCTCGACCTCATGAGCCACCCGCTCAGCCTGCTCGAGGCGTTGCCGCGATTCCATCGCACCTGCCCGGTGCTTTCCCCAGGCAATCCAGCCGTAGGCGACTCCCAGCAAGGCAGCCGGCACGACCAGAAACAGGCTGTAGAGGCCATAATTGACGAGGAAGTATGTAATCGCGTCCATCCGGATATCCTGCCCTTCGCTCTCCCTCTACTTCACCACGATCTCCACCTGGTTGTCGCGGGCTCCCTCCGGGGCAACACTGAAGGGAACAATCTCAATCTGCCCGGCCGCCACGCCGTGATCCACCAGAATCTTCACCACGACCTCTGCCCGGAGGCGGGCCAACTGGCTGTTCACAGTCGCGTTCCCATCACGCGCCGGATGCCCTCCTACCGCGTAGCGGGCTCTTTCCCCCGCCGTGATAATGGCCCTGGCTGCCAGGATGACCTTATCCCGATCCACACTCAGGAGCTGTTCGCTCCCGGGACGGAAGGTCACCACGTTTGCGTTCAGCTGCCGCCGCAACTGCTCAAGGACTGCCTCGTCGGTCAGCGAGAGCGGCTGGTAACCTGGAAAGTGAAAGGCCGAGGGCCGGAGGTTGAAATCGTCGAAGACCATGTCCTTGGATACCACCTCACTCGCCTTGGAGAGCCAGTCGCTCCGGAGTCCGGCGGTGGCATCACCGCGCATGGTCAAGCCTCCCATCTGCAGCTTCACACTGCGGTCACCCGGCTCCCGGAAGTAGTAGAGGAGGAACTCCCCCCAATCCCCGACTCCCCCGGGGTCTTCCACTATCTCCCGCCGTTTCAACCCCTCGTCCCATTCCTCCACCATCTCCAGAGGATCGGGAAGACGCACAGCCAGGGCCTCGGAAACGACCCCCGTCGCAGTGAACCGCTCTCCCCTCCTCTCGATGCGTAACCACCCATAGGTGTGGAGTCGCTTCCCCTTCCCGGTCATGCGCACTCCCGACAAGGCATCGACGCCGGCAATCACTCGTGCACGCTGTTCATTAGATTCAACTCTCCCGGAGATCACGGCATCAAGATAATCGAGATGGACGACCGGATCGACGACTCCCTCCGCCTTCAGAACCTCCTTCACCTGAGCCTCCAGCCCAGGCTTCAGATGGTTGAGAAAGTGCTGCCTATGGAAGTAGCCGATGCTGGGAATCAGCAGCACGATTGCCAACACCACAAACCCCTTCACGGCGGGCATGGTCGACGAGGGACGGGCTGGCGACAAAAGAAAAATTCGAATCAGTCGCCCCCAGTTCCATCGAAAGGGTCCTGATTCCAGGCTGCAAGCCTGCCCTGAAGTCCTCCCGGACCGGATTCCGGAGCTAATCCACCCCGCCTTTCGCCGAGACCCACTTCCCCTTCTTCTTCACGATCTCGAAGGCCAGGCCGGCTGTCCGGCCAGCTTCTTCGGTCTCTGTCCACTGTTCACGCAGGATCCCCGAAAGGATGAAGGTGCTTCCCGGCCCGAGCGTCCGGCGGATCTTTCCGAAGGAGGCCTGCAACACATCGGCGAAGAGATTGGCCACCACAACTTCATACTGCCGTTCGACACGCCACTCACGCAGATCCGCCTCCTCCACCCGCACCTCCTGCGCCCCGTTACGCTCCACATTGTGACGCGCGATTTCCACCGCTTTCCGATCGAAATCAAGCGCCTCGCACTCCTCCGCCCCGAGCAGATTGGCCGCAATGGCAAGCACCCCACTTCCGCAACCGAGGTCCAGCATCCGCCAGCGTCCTCCCTTCCGCGCCCTGGCCTCATCGGCCAGAAAACGCAAACACGCGGCCGTCGTGGGATGATCTCCCGTGCCAAAGGCCATCTCGGATGGAATACTCACCACCACCCGCCCCTCGTTGAGCAGCAACAGTTCACGCAGCTTCGAGGGCGTCACTTCAGCAGTCAGGAGGAGGCTATCACGGATCTTAATGGGCGGACCGGGGACAGCCGAAAGAGCCGCCCAGTTTCTATCCCCCACTTCCTTGACCGAACCGCCGAACTGCGCCGCGATATCCACCGCCTCTCCTTCTTCCTCACAATAGACATCGACCCGCACCGACCTGCCGCCCTTGAGCCGGGTCAACACTGCATTCCGATTCCCGTAAAAGCGCTCCTCCCAGGCATCCTCCCATTTCAACGCCGCCAGTTTCGACCAGACCCACATGGAACCTTCATCCAATCAAATTTGGATGGAATGGAGAGTAAAAAAGCCGTGATCCCTGAAACGCTCCTGCCGGGAAACCGCATCATTTTGGCCCATGGCTGATCCGCTCCCGGCTTGGGATCCAAGGCCCTCCATTGTCCAGGCGCCCGCCGGTGTCTAACCGGTTTTCTGCGTCAACTGGTACAAGGCGCCGACGAGCTTCTCCTGGTCCCCGTCGAAGTGGTGCCCGATGAGAGTCGCTCGATGTTCATCCCCAATGGCCCAGGCATTGAGGTTCTTGCTTGCTCCGAAGAAGGCAAGAATACGCAGGGGGTGGTCGCAGGCATACGAGTAATGCGAACGACCCTCGCGGATCGGCATCACCCGCAGGATGCGATCCCCATCGCCCAGTCCGAGGGCGGGCGGACAACGATTGAGATTTTGTGCCAGCGCCTCTTCGTAGCAGACCAATTCGTTTGCCCAGTCAAAGGACTGCAGCAGATCGAGACATTGCCCCACAGTGGCATCCGAAACCGATACCATGCTGCAGTCATGCCGCTGAATCCATGCCTCCATTCAGGCCCTTTTCTCGTCCCTCTGCGCCAATGTCCAGCCCGGAGTTGGAGGAAGTCCCTGGCTGGTAATTGTGATTCTGAAGCTTGTGAGAAGGCCGCATTAAAGGTAATTAGGGGGAGCATTTTTTTCACCTATAGGAGTAATTATTTATCAGGACGGGTTCCCCCATGAGGCGACTTCTGTTTTTTCTGAGTTCAATGACGTGTCTGGGCATCCCCGGGGTGGCTCAGGAATCTGAATACTGGGCTTTCCGTTCTCTGGCACCGGTAAAGGTTCCTCCGGTTAAGGGCAACCAGTGGGCTCGGAATACTATTGATCATTTCCTACTGGCCAAGTTCCGGGAGAAGGGCATTGCGCCAAACGCCCCTGCTGATCGCCAAAGGTTGATCCGCCGGGTTTACTTTGACCTGACAGGCCTTGCACCCACGCGTACGGAGGCGGCGGATTTTGTCGCGAGCAAATCGCCTGATGCTTATGCAGAAATGATTACGCAGCTCCTTACCAGCCCTCATTACGGCGAACGCTGGGGACGGCACTGGCTTGATGTCGCGCGTTTTGGTGAAAGTCACGGTTATGAAAGTGATAACGAGCGGCCGACGGCCTGGACGTATCGTGATGCGGTTATTCGCGCGCTCAATGAGGACATGCCTTTTGATCAGTTCGCACGCTGGCAGATTGCTGGTGATGCCTTGCAGGGTGATGATCCACTGGCCATGGCGCTTACAGGATTTATCACGTCCGGATCGACCGTGACCAATGTCGATGGTGTCGACAAGGAGAAGGCGACCTATGACAAGATGGATGACATCGTCTCGGCCACGGGCACGGCTTTCCTCGGGTTGACCATAGGGTGTGCCAGGTGCCATGACCACAAGTCCGACCCGATCTCCCAGCGTGATTATTACCGGCTTGTCGGGTTTTTCCTGCCCGGCAAGCCCGGAGATCGCAAGGTTGCCATCGGCAGTGCCGGCTCCGAGGTCAATGCACTCACCTGGAATGGCGGCACCAAGCGCAACAACCCGCTGCTGAAGCGTGGCGACGTTGAGCAGAAAGAAGGTGATGTCGGGTTTGGCGTGTTAACGGCCCTGAATCCAGGGGACGGAGACCTTGAGGATTGGATCAATTCGAATGAAAACAAGAGCGGGGACGGCAGGCCCGGCCTGGCCAGATGGCTGACGGATGTCAAGAAAGGGGCAGGAGCCCTGCTGGCAAGGGTGATCGTTAATCGTCTCTGGCAACATCACTTCGGTGTCGGTCTTGTGAAGACCAGCAATAATTTTGGCGGTGTTGGAGATAAACCTGCTCACCCTGAACTGCTGGATTGGCTGGCTGGTGAACTTGTCAGGGGGGGCTGGCGGCTAAAGCCGATGCACCGCCTCATCATGAGCAGTTCGGTCTATATGCAGACGACCCAATGGGATCAGAAGAGGCATGAGATTGATCCGGTTAACAACCTGTTGTGGCGCAGGCAACCGCGACGCCTTGAGGCAGAGATCCTGCGGGACTCGATCATGAACGCGGCGGGAACACTTAATCGCAAGCTTTACGGGCCGAGCGTCAAGCCCTGGGTCTCCAATGATGCGATCAAGACCGGGTCAACGAACAAGTGGCCGACCAATGTAAAGGACGGACCGGAAACCTGGCGTCGCAGTATTTACGTGTTCATGCGTCGCTCCATGCGTGTGCCATTTTTCGAGACCTTTGATGTTCCTGATGCGATGCAAAGTCGCGGTGTGCGCGAGCAGACCACGGTTGCCACGCAGGCCCTGCTCCTGCTGAACAACAAGTTCGTGCGTGACCAGGCTGGTCATTTTGCGGACCGGGTTGTTGCTGCGGCGAAGGATCCCAATTCCCCGGACGGCGGGAAGAACCTGCAGGCAATTGTCGAGGAGGCTTATTGGCTGGCTTTTTCCCGCGGCCCGACCAGGGAGGAACTTGATCTCAGCATTGATCTTCTTTCCCAGAAGGGCCAGAATGTAGAGAATTTCTGCCATATTCTTTTTACCCTGAATGAATTTGCCTACGTTGACTGAGATGCAGGGAAGTAGCGGCCTGATGACGCGCCGTGATATCCTGGCCCGCGCAGGATGCGGATTTGGCTCGCTGGCCCTCGCCGGGCTGATGTCTGAACAGGACTTGCTGGCTAGCCCGGGTGCAACGGCTGGAGAGTCGAGGCTGCCGTTGTCATCAAGATCCCCTCAATTTCCCTGTCGCGCCAAGAGTGTCATTTTCCTCTTCATGTATGGTGGGCCGAGCCATGTGGACCTATTCGACTACAAGCCGGATCTGGCGAGACACGCCGGAAAAAAGGTTGGTGAAGTGGTCGACACCAAGGGGGCTCGCAGCAGTGGCGGACTTTTTCCTTCGCCTTACAAGTTTGCGCATCATGGCCAGAGCGGTCACTGGGTATCGGACCGTTACCCGCACCTCTCCCGCGTGATCGACCACACTGCGATGCTGCGTGGGGTATACGGGCATTCAATAAGCCATGCGCCGGCACTTTTTGAACTCAATACCGGGATGATTCGCACTGGTTTTCCAAGTTTGGGATCGTGGGTGACCTATGGACTCGGCACTGACAACCAGGACCTGCCCGGGTTCGTGGTAATGTATGATTACCGCGGCGGCCCGATCGGAGGCGCCCCGAACTGGGGATCGGGCTTTCTTCCCGGTGCCTTCCAGGGAACCCCGGTGCGCTCAAAAGGCACCCCGATCCTCAACCTCAACAGGCCGGAGAAACTAGGGGACCCCCAGCAGCGGCAACTGCTTGATTATGCAGGTAAGCTCAATCGCCGGCACGTGGCGGATCATCCTGCTGATAATGCGCTCGAGGCCCGTATTGAAGCCTTTGAGCTTGCTTACCGGATGCAGTCGGCGGCTCCCGAGGCACTTGATATCTCCCGGGAGAACGACGCAACCAGGAACCTTTACGGCATTGAGCCCGGCAACCCTGGAGAGTATTTCGGCAGCCAGTGCCTGATGGCCAGGCGCCTTGTTGAGCGTGGCGTGCGCTTTGTGCAGCTCTATTCAGGTGGCGGGCATGGAGACAACACCTGGGATGCCCATGGCAATATCACCGGTAACCATAACAAGCATTGCGCGGCGACGGATCAACCCATGGCGGGTTTGCTCAGGGATCTGGAACATCGGGGGCTCCTTGATGAAACCCTGGTGGTGTGGGGCGGGGAATTCGGGCGCACGCCGCACAAGCAGGGAGACAGTGGTCGTGATCACCACCCTTTCGGTTTCACCATGTGGATGGCTGGTGGTGGCATCAAGGGGGGAACAAACTACGGCGAAACCGACGAGATCGGCTACCATGCCGCGGTTGACCGCACATCCGTACATGACGTGCATGCCACAATTCTTCACCTGATGGGAATCGACCACGAGCAGCTTACCTATCATTTCAGCGGGCGTGATTTCCGGTTGACGGATGTCGCAGGGAAGGTGATCAACAAGATTATTGCCTGAGCAGCGGTTTGTCCGGGATGGATGTTCATGCCGAACCCCTGAAAGGCATGGCCTTTTACAACCCGTCCCCCGACCCAGGATTGGAGGGACAGCCCTGATCACCACGGTGACCATGGACAGTCGCCGTATGGAGGAACGGCCTGTAAATGAGTGCTCGCCGTCTGCGGTTATCAAATGACTCCCAGTTCCCGGCCTGTCCGGATGAAGGCCTCCACCGCGCGATCGAGGTGCTCCCGGGTGTGGGCGGCCGAAATCTGCGTGCGGATGCGCGCGGCATCCTGCGGAACTACGGGGTAAAAGAAACCAATGGCGTAGACCCCGCGCTCAAGGAGTTTCTCCGCGAAGCGCTGCGACAGAGCGGCATCGCCCAGCATAACGGGCGTGATGGGGTGATCGGCGCCTGCTATCCGGAAACCCGTCTGGGCCATGGCTTCCCGGAAATAGGCGGTGTTGTCCTTTACGCGGTCGGCCAACTCGGTTGAGGACTCTAACAACTCGAAAACCTTGAGCGACGCGGCCGCGATGGCTGGAGCCAGGCTGTTAGAGAAAAGGTAGGGGCGAGAACGCTGGCGCAGCAGATCAATGATCTCCCTGCGTCCCGAGGTGTAGCCCCCCGAAGCACCCCCGAGCGCCTTGCCCAGAGTGGAGGTGGTGAGGTCGATCTTGCCGAAAAGACCGCAATGCTCGTGCGTGCCACGCCCCCTCGATCCCAGAAATCCGGTGGCGTGACAGTCATCAAAATGCACGAGCGCGTCATACCTGGCAGCCAGTTCGTGAATACCATCGAGCTGCGCGATCACCCCATCCATGGAAAATACCCCGTCGGAAGTGATCAGTTTCTGACGAGCTCCGGCAGCCTCCGCCTCCTGCAACCTGGCTTCAAGATCGGACAGGTCGTTGTTGTCATAGCGATAGCGCTGCGCCTTGCAGAGCCGGACTCCATCAATGATGGAGGCGTGATTGAGGCTGTCGGAAATAACGGCATCCTCGGCGGTGAGAAGCGTCTCAAAGAGCCCTCCATTGGCGTCAAAACAGGAGGGATAGAGGATGGTGTCTTCGGTGCCCAGAAAAGCAGTGATGGTGTCCTCCAGCTGGCGATGCACGCTCTGGCTGCCACAGATGAACCGCACCGACGCCGTCCCGAATCCCCAGCGCTCCAGGGCCGCACGGGCTGCCTCCACCACCTCGGGATGGTCAGCCAGTCCCAGGTAATTGTTGGCGCACATATTGAGGACTTCACGCCCGTCCTGCAGCGTGATGAGGGCACTCTGTGGGGAGCCTATGAAACGCTCCTGCTTGTAGAGACCCGCCTGCTTGATCTCCCCGAGAGTGCGGTGGAGTCGGGATTGAAGGGCGGTGGAAAACACAGCTGGATTAGAACGCCTAATGCGACCGAATGAACGCGAATTCTTGCTGATTTATCCGGTTCTCGTCATTTGCACGACAGGACCCATGAACAGGGGCCCGCCCTGCCCTTCGTCGGCCCTCGGGCCCCGCAAGCCGACTCATTCTATGCCGGAGCACTGTCCAGACCAAACACCGCATGCACCACGCGGGCCGCATCTTCAATCCGCGTTTCCTCCACCGTGACCGAAATCTTGATCTCGGAAGTGCTGATCATTCCGATGTTGATCCCGCCCTCGCCCAGAGCCTTGAACATCTGGGCCGCCACTCCGGAGTGCGAGCGCATCCCGATGCCGACCACTGAGAGTTTCGCGATGCCCGCCTCGGTCTCAAGGTTGGCATCCCCGCCCAGTTCAGAGAGAACCGGCTTGAGCGCAGCCTGGGCACGTCCGAGATCGTTGGTGTGCATCGTGAACGAATGGCGGGCGTAGCCATCGTGCGCAATATTGGAAACGATCATGTCGATATTGATCTCATCGTCTCCCAGCACACCGAGGATGCGGCCGGACATTCCTGGTTCGTCGGGGATGCCGGTGATGGTAACGCGGGCTTGGGAGCGCTCGATGGAGACTCCTCGGATGACGACAGCTTCCATGGCTTCGTGTTCTTCTGTCACAATAGTACCGGGGTTGTTGTTGAGGGAGGAACGGACTTCAAATTTCACACCATACTTCTTGGCGAATTCAACTGAGCGCGACTGCATCACCTTAGTGCCGACAGAGGCGAGTTCGAGGAGTTCGTCATAGGAAATCTCGGGGAGTTTGCGCGCATCCGGCACCACGCGTGGATCAGCACTGTAGACCCCATCGACATCGGTGAGGATCTGACACAGGTCGGCATTGATCGATGAGGCGAAGGCGATTGCAGAGAGGTCTGATCCCCCGCGACCGAGGGTCTGGATCAGACCTTCGTCGTTGATCCCCTGGAACCCTGCCACAATGACCACCTTGCCTTCCTTCAGGTAGCGTTGGCTGAGAGTGGAGTCGATGGTTTCGAGCCGCGCCCTGGTGTGAGAACCGGAGGTCTTCATTCCGGCCTGGCGACCGGTGATGGAGACCGCTTTCACTCCGATCTGGTTGAGAGCCATGGTCACCAGAGCGATGGACTGCTGCTCGCCGGTCGAGATCAGGACATCCATTTCGCGATCGGGCGGCTCCTCGCAGATTTCCTGCGCCATGGCGATGAGCTTGTCGGTGACCCCTCCCATGGCCGACACCACCACCGCAACTTCGTTCCCTTCATCCAGAAGGGACTTGATGCGTCTGGCGACATTCCGGATGCGCTCAAAGGAGTCGACCGAGGTGCCGCCGTATTTCTGAACGATGAGCATGAGAAACAAGGGGTTGCCCTGCCTGCATCCATCGGCCCCGTCATGGAGGGACGGGAACGACGTATTGCGTAGCCAGAGCGCTGACGGGTTAGCGGTCCCCGACGGCGAGGGCAAGCTTCAGTTCCCCCTTTTACCTTCCGGGCATCCTCGCCGCCGTCTCAGGAAAGCTGGCCCATCTCCGGGACGGGCACTCCCGTCAGCTTCCGGGCTGGAAATTCGAGATCCCTCGATGCCGGATCGTCTACTTCGCCAACGGTACGATCGGCGTCTCCCACCCTGCCATGTCTGCAGGCCTGGTTCCCGGTTTGCGCCGACCCCCGCCCCTGCCCCAGGTCGGATTGAAGGGACCAACCAGGCGGACCTCGGCACCGGGAACGATCTGGTCCTCCAGTCCCACCGCCCAGAAGCACCCATTTATGAGAAGCCGACGGTAGCCTTCGCTGAGAATGTCATTGGAGGCCCCGTAGGTGCTGGTGAAAACACGTCCCTGCGTTCCCGACTTGCCCCGGTAGCTGCGTGTCCAGGCCCCGGGCACAGGAGGCATTTTCTGGTTGGGCGGGGAGTCCGGCGTCATCCCCTGCAAGGGTTGGGCCATGGCGAGAACGGTGCTGGGGGCAAGGGGAGCCGCCTTGTAACCGCCGCATTGGGCCCACATGTCCTTTACACCCCGCAGGATGGGGTGATCCTTCTGGTCGGGCACGATATCGAGGCGGGTACTCTGTCGATGGTTGCCGCCGTAGTGGCCGGCCCACTTCTCGCCCAAAACCTGGCGGCCCCAACCGCCCTTGTATTCCTCTCCACCATAACCGTTGCCGTACTTGGCCCACTTGCTGTTGCCCGGGATCTGGAACCCATGAGTGGCCGTGCGCAGGCCGACAATGGGCCCTCCCCGGTCCAGGTAATCGACAAAGTGCTGCATCTGCTCGTCGGGCCAGTTCTGGAAGCGGGTGAAGACCACCATGAGATCTGCCGCCTTAAGAGCCTCCAGGCCCGGGACATTGGAATGCCCCGGGACAATCTCCCCCTTGTCGTTCACTCCGAAGAGGACGGTACATTTGAACCCATGATGCCTGGCCAGGATCCGCGCGAGGGCGGGAAGAGTTTCCTCCGATTTGTACTCATGGTCACTGGCGATAAAGACGAGGTGCTTGCCCTTCCCCGCTCCCCTGGAACCTTCATACACGAGTGGACCGGCTGAAACAGTCAAGGTCAGCAGGGCAGGGAGGGCGACGGACGAGAGCAGATGGGCAATCTTCATGAGTCCAAAACTAGAATCCTACATGGAGCTTCTGCAAGCTCTCTTGACCTCATGAAATGGTGAGTTGCCCGCTGGCATAGACCCATTTCCCACTGCAAATGGGACAATTGGGGTATGGAGGAGCGGAATTGTAGGCTTGCAAGTGGGTTGTGCAGGGGGTGGGTTATCTCAGGTCACGCTTCCGCGCCCTCCTCCCATGAACAATCGTCGCAGATCCAATCCGGCCCTTCGCTCCGGGAAGTCACGCATGATGGAGATTCTTGTCGGGGCCGCCGTGCTGGTCATCGCCATCGGCATCGGCACGACCGTCCTGAACTCTGGAAAGATCAAGCGGAGCAAGGCCGAAGCCCTCCAGAAGATGAAACGCATCGGTGAGGCCCTGAGGGGGTATCTCGATGACAACAATGGTGAATTTCCCCTTGAGGACGCCCCCGGCAAGGATGACTGGCTCAATGCCGCCAAGCCAGAGGCCGAGACGGTCTGGTACAATGCCCTCACAAAGCAGATCGACGCGACCCCGGTAAGCGAACTGGGCGACAACCCCGCCTCCCAATTCTACCAGAGGAGCTATCCCCTTTTCCTCTCCGGTGCGGCCTATCCCAAGACCAAAAGGGAAGGAAAGCCCTATTTCGCCTTCGGGTTCAACAGCAGCCTGCAGGTCAAGGCCGAAGACGGAACCGAGACCCCCGCCAATCTCGCTGGCATCCAGCATCAGGACCGAACCGTGGCCTTTCTTGAACGCGGGGTGAAGAAGGGCGAGAAGACCAACAAGCTCCAGGGCGGATTTGATGGTGGATCCAAGGCCAATGCCAAGAATTTCGTGGGCCGCTACAAGGGCAAGGGCCACATCCTGTTCATCGATGGCCACGTGGAGGAGTTCAGCTTCGAGGATCTCACCGATGCCATGGGTCAGGCCGTCAACGGCCAGGCCAATGTCTACTGGACCGGTGATCCCGACAGTCGGCCCAACTAGGGGAAGCGGGGGGCAAATCAAGGTGGCCGCGTGATCTGGAGACCGTGGCAGGGCCTATAGCGTCTCAATGCGGAAGACCACGGGACGCTCCGTCACGCAGTCAAGGGATTCGATCTTCTTCAGGGCCCCCTTGAGAATTCCAAAAGGGCAGGTGTGTAGAAGGAAAACCATGTCGACGAACTCCGCATCAGGCTGGGCGGGATCAACCGGAGAGTGGGTTCCACTGATTCCGATGCCGGCCTCAGCCAGCAACGAGGCGATATCGGCCACCACACCGGGGCGATCAGTCACCGGGAAGCGCACATAGTAAGCGGTCTCGGTCTCGTCGATGGGCTTGAGGGTTCCCTTTTCCCGATAGGGCAGGAACCCACGGTGGCCGGATCCCCTGCCCTGCCGCAGAAAGCGCCCCGCTTCCACCAGATCGGCCACTACCGAAGAGGCGGTGGGATCCTGTCCCGCACCCCGTCCGTAGAAGAGCGCATCGCCAATCCCGTCCCCCCGCACCGCCACCGCATTGAAAACGTCATTAACCGAGGCGAGAATGTGCGAACTTGGGATGAAGGAAGGCTGAGTACGGATCTCGATGGACCCGTCCCCGTGTTCGCGCACGATGCACAGGAGCTTCACCACATAACCGAGATCCTTGGCGAAGCGGATGTCGAGCGGCCGGACGTACTCGATTCCGCGAACGTAGACCTGTTCCGCATCAATGAGGAATCCATGGACAATCGTCCCCAGCAGAATCGCCTTGTGGGCAGCATCCCATCCATTGACATCGAGAGTTTCGTCAACCTCGGCGTAGCCCAGTTCCTTGGCTTCCCTGAGCGCGGCGGGATAATCGAGCTCCCCCTCCGTCATGCGCATGAGAATGTAGTTTGAGGTGCCGTTAATGATCCCGGTTATCGAACTGACGCGATTGCCCACCAGGGATTCCTGCACCGCCTTGATGATGGGAATCCCTCCCGCCACCGCCGCTTCGAAATGGATGGGGGTGTCGTGTTCACGGGAGAGCGCAAACAGATCACCTCCCCGCTCTGCCAGAAGCGCCTTGTTGCCAGTGACCACCGGCTTGCCGGCCTTGAGCGCCGCGGCTACCAGTTCGTAGGCCGCGTCCGTTCCGCCGATCAACTCCACCACCACATCCACGGAGGGATCTTCAACCATCAGACGCCAGTCGGTCGTAAAGAGCTCAGCTGGCGCGGTTGCTTCCCGCTCCTTCTCAGGATTCCTTACGACAATCCGGCGGATCTCAAACTTCAACCCGTCTCCGGCGCGATCCGCAATCAGGTCTCCGCTGCGCGCCAGGGTATTCCAGACCCCGGATCCGACCGTGCCGAATCCTGCCAGGCCAACGCCGATGGTGTCGCAGCTCGCGCTCACAGCAGAGCGATAGCGGATGGAGGGAGAAGCGCAAAGACCCAAAGGTGCAAAAGGTCCACCGAATCCCGGCAAACGGGGGTCATCAGCAGAAAGACGGCAGCGACCTGATTACGCCCTCCACGCGCATCCGGCAGACGGACTCCGCGTTACTGATTGAAGAAATCCCGAATTCGGTGGAGCCCCAGGGAGTGGCGAAAGCGTTCCCAGCCACGCGCCCGGGAAGATTCGACTACCGCCGGAAGGGACCAGAAAACCAGTTCTTCCGTTGATATCGGAAGCCGCCGCGGCCTGCTCCAGACGCCTTTTCAGGCGCCTTATCGGGAAACTCCGGGGTTTTTGAGCAATATAATCGCTTTTGTCTGAATTGAGGCCGCGCTCCGTGGCGTTATACTGCACAGGACCGCATGAGTATCGATTCACGTTATACTTGGGATTCCGCCCGCATGGGAGCTGGCCGCTACCAGGGTTCCCGCCGCCGGAAATTCGGCTTCTGGGTCCTGCTCGCGGTGAGTGCGGCGGTGGTAATCCATGCGGTTGGGCTCTGGGCCCTTGGTCGCTTTAACCTCCTGTTGGAACTGGCTGACTTCGAATGGACTTCCCAGACCTTCCAGGTGGGCGAAATCGAGGAACTGCCCGAAGAGGTTGTGGCGCCCGTGGCTGAAAACGAAACAATCGAGCCGCCGAAGGAGGCGGAAGATCTCCTCACCGAGATCGAAGAGCTCATCCCTGAACTTGACGACACCGAGATCGATATCGTCCCCGACCTGGAAAAACCCAAGGTGGCGCTCGAGCCACTCAAGCCGGCAAAGATCGGGGAGGAGAACGGTCAACTCCTCGAACCGCTCAAGGCTCCGGAGGTGCAGGCCAACCTCGCGGAACTCGGACGCAATGAACCAATATTCACCGAAGTCCCCGAAGGCCGGGTGATCATCGAGGAAGGCAGCATCTCCGCCGATATCCCCGATCCCGATTCCTTCCTCAAGGACGCTGCGGTCCGTGGTGCAAACGGACTGGAAGAAAACGGTCTGATGAAGGGCTACACCGAGTTAGGCCGCTACCTCAACTTCGATGTCGACCAGCTCGACAAGGGCCGGGCCGCACTCCCGAGTGACCTCCTCTTCGAGTTCAACAGGGCCGAACTCCGGCAAAATGCCAGGCTCGGTCTCATGAAGCTCGGCATGCTCATTGACCGCAACCCGGAAATGTACTGCATCCTGGAGGGACACTCGGATCTCTTCGGCACTGATTCCTACAACCTTGAACTCTCACACAAACGCGCACAGGCTGTGAAGAACTGGCTGGTCAGTTCCCTTGATCTCGACAGCACCCACATCATCGTCCGTGCCTACGGCCGCTCCAAGCCAAAGGTCCAGGAAGGCGACCAGGACCAGCAGGCCATCAACCGGCGCGTCGACATTCTCATGCGTAAGCAGATCCCCCCTGAGGAGGTCGTCCCGGTGCGGGTCACTCCGAGAGTGCGGCCTCCTGTCGCTGTCCCGCCGAAGGCCCTGCCCGTCCCCGAGGAGCCCCCAGCCCCTCCGCCGGCACCGGCCCAACCAGTGCCGGAAGAACCGCCACCGCGGGCCATCCCGGTGGAGGAGGAAATCCCTCCGCGTGCCGTTCCGATTCCCGAACGCATCCCCCCGCCTCAACCGGTCGAGCAGATCAGGGACGCTCCGTAAGCCCCGGCGGGGTTCATCCCTTTCCTCGCCCTACTCCTCCTCAGAAACGTCAGGTTCTGCCTCAGGTTCTGCCTCAGGTTCTGCCTCAGGTGCCGCCTCCCCTGCGGAAGCCCCTTCCGGCTCCAGCCGGGGCTCCGGATCAATTCCGAGCACGATGCGCCCGTCGTTGGCCAACATCTCGGTCAGGGCATCCCATCCGCCGGGCCGCTGGAGGTTGAAGAGATACAAATAGAGGGAAACAACCTTGGGATTGAAGTCGGCATAGAGCCCGTCAACCGTCTCCTTGAGCTTGGTGGCATCCATCTCGGCCGGGAGTTCGCCCTCCACCGAACCCTCTCCATTGTGATTGATCCCCATTCCATCGCAGAACCCGATGAGAAGGGGTTGCTGGAACTTCATGAACCAGACCTGCAGGAGATGCTCCCCGATCGTGTCGCTACCACGCAGCTTCAGCGTCTTGTGCATCCAGGCGATCTGCTCCACCACCGGCTTTTTCTGGATGAAGACCGGCCGCAACTTGCGCGACTGGGCCAAGCTGGCCAAGGCGCTCTTGTAGACCTCGCGTTCCTCTTCGCGGAAGGTGGTGAAGAGTTCCGCCACGATGGCGGGTGCGACTTGTTTGAAGAGCTCGTGCGGTTTCACGTGATTGGTGGGACGGTTATCCGCTCTCAACCGGCAAGGGTCAAGGCTCGGGGAAGGGCGACTGGCGCACCGACCCTGAGCCTCGGCCAGATCCCTCCCGGTATTACGGTCATCATCATGCTGGATCTCCCCGCCCAGTCCCCGAAGCAGTCAGCGCGAGATAGGACTGCACCTCCTCACCCGGAACGTTGGCCCGCATGAGAGACTCGCCCACCAGAATGGCATTGGCGCCCGCATCGAGCACGCGCTGGGCATCGCCCACACTCCTGATCCCGGACTCCGAAACGACGGTAACGTGGTCCGGGGCCTCCTCGATCAGCCGCTCGGTGACAACCAGGTCGGTCTGGAATGTCTTCAGGTTGCGGTTGTTGATCCCGATAAGGTCCGCTCCCAGATCGATGGCCCGTTCCATCTCGGGCAGATCGTGCACCTCCACCAGGACATCCAGCTGCAGGTCGCGGGCGGTGTGGTAGAACCTGTGCAAATCCTCGTCACAAAGACAGGCCACGATGAGCAGGATGGCGTCTGCTCCCGCGATGACCGCCTCGTAGATCTGCGCCTCGTGAACAGTGAAGTCCTTGCGCAGGAGCGGAACAGGGGACTCCTTCGAAATCTCGGTGAGATCCGTGAGAGAGCCTTGGAAATACTTCTTATCGGTGAGGATCGACATGCAGGACGCTCCACCGTCGACATACATGCGCGCCTGCCGGAGAGGATCGAAGTTCGGGTCGATCACGCCGGCCGAAGGGGAGGCCTTCTTCACTTCGGCTATTACGCCGAGCTGATCGGATCCTCGATCCAAAGCGGTCCGGAATCCCCTGAACTCGTTCCGTTGCAACGCCTGTGCCTTCAGCTTGGCCGCGAGCGAAACGAGGGGCTCCACCTCGATACGTTTGTGGGCGGTGATTTCCTCAAGCTTGTTCATGCCGCGGGAGGGGTTTAACCGGGAATCCCCCCCGAAGGATACGAGTTTTTTCGGTGTCGGAACCCCGCAAGCCCTTCTCCGGGCGCGAAAAAGGGCTTGCGGGCCGGACCCGGGGGTGTATCTAGGCGCCCCATGGATGCGGGTGTAGCTCAGTGGTAGAGCGTCACCTTGCCAAGGTGAATGTCGACGGTTCGAATCCGTTCACCCGCTCCACCCAACCAGCCGGGACAGGGAAACCTCTCCCGGTTGACTTGTTTTCGGGACCGGGCCGCGGAAGAACCACCAACGAAAGGGCAGAAGCTCCAAGGCGGAGGAGGTTGTGAGCTTGCCTCAAGCCCCTCCGTCTCGCCATATTGCAAATCTTCATCACCCAAACCCCATGACTCGCTCCCTTCCTCTCCTGGGCACGCTTCTTTCTGGCGCGGCCCTCCTCTTCTCATCCCTTCCCTCGGATGGCGCTCTTCCACGGATCGAACTTTTCTCCTCTAACCAGCTCTCTGTCCCCTCCGGCACCAGCGTGAGCCTGGAATGGGTCGTGACTGACGCCGAATCCCTCAGTCTTGACGGAGTGGATGTCACCGGCATGACCACCCTGGCCGTCAGCCCCCTCATCTCCACCACCTATACCCTGACCGCCACCAATGCGGAGGGATCGGTGGAGGCCGGACTGGAGGTAAACGTTCTCAATGCGCCCCGCGTGATCGGGGCGGAAGCACGCTTCATCGAGGTGATAAAGAACGACCCGGACAATACCCGCCTGCATCTTTCGGAGATGGAGGTCTTCCGCATCGGGGTCTCGCCCGATGAAGCGGATGAGGACGGAACCAGCAGCAATAACCTGGTGCAGGACGGCACCCCCTCGGTTGTCCCCGCCCACACCACCACCCTCCTCGATCACGGAGATCCCACCGGCGTCTTCGACGGAGATCTCGAGCGGAGCAATGCGGTCTGGTCCACCCGCCACGTAGCCGGAACGCTTGCCCGCTACATGCTCGACCTGGGCCGCACGGAGTCCATCGGCCTTGTCCGCCTGTTCGGACGGGAAGACGCGTGCTGTCTGGAGCGCCTGGAGGATGTCGCCGTCAATCTTTACTCTGACAATGAAGGGAGCCCGGGCGAAATCGTGAGTAGCGGGGCGTTCCCGGGAACCGCTCCGGCAGGTGAGGCCGGGCACATCGAACTGGATCTCTCCCTGCCCGATCCGGGCATCAGCGGCTTTACGGTCGACCGGAGTTTCATCCCTCCGGACGCACCAGTCACTCTCTCCTGGTCGGTCAACTCCAGCATCACCACCGTGACCATCGATCAGGGCGTGGGCGACGTCACGGCCCGGACCGTGAACGGGGAAGGCAGCATCACCCTTGAGACAGGACCAGGAACCACTACTGTTTACTCATTGAGCGTCGAATGGCCCAACGGCACGAGCGAGGCCAGCCTGGCGGTAGAGGTTTCGACCCTTCCCCTCATCTACAACTTTACCGCCGACCAGAGCCTGGTTGCACCGGGAACTTCCGTCTCCCTCAACTGGGATGTCGTCAATGCCACCACCCTCACCCTCGATGGCATGGACGTTACCGCAAGGCAGGGAGTGGATTTCTCCCCCGACGAAACCGCTACCTACACGCTGACCGCCAGCAACGCCCGTGGCAGCGAATCGCAGGACATCCGCATCGCCGTGGTTGCCCCCGGGGAACCGCTCATCACCGAGTTCATGGCCGACAACAAGAGTGTCCAGATCGATGAAGATAACGAACATTCCGACTGGATTGAAATCTGCAACCCCACCGGGCAACCCTCCTCACTGGACGGCTACTACCTCACCGACGACCCGGACAACCTGACGATGTGGCGCTTCCCCGGCGTCACCCTCGCACCCGGCGGCTATCTCCTCGTCTTCGCCTCCGGAAACAATCGTGCGGTGGCGGGCAGTGAACTGCACACGAACTTCAATCTCGACCGCGATGGTGAGTACCTCGCCCTCGTCAAGCCGGATGGCACCACCATCCTCAACGAGTTCGCTCCCTATCCGGTCCAACGCCCGGACGTCTCCTATGGATTCGACGCCGGGGCCCTGCGGGAGGGCTACTTTACCTCCACCAGCCCGGGCACAACCAACGAAGAGGGTTTTACCGGCTTCGTGGCGGACACTGCCTTCTCCATCGATCGCGGGTTCTTCGACAATCCCATCGAAGTGGCGGTCACGAGTGCCACCGAGGGAGCCGTCATCCGTTACACCATCGATGGATCCAGGCCCTCCAGCCGCACCGGACTGGTCTACACCGGACCGGTCTCGATCGAAGCCACCACCGTCCTGCGCGCCGCCGCATTCAAACCGGGACTGGTTCCCACCAACGTGGACACCCAGACCTACATCTTCCCGGCCGACGTCGTGGCCCTGCGCAGTATGAATGCCAACATTACGGAGAACCCGGTCTATGGCCCCCAGATGCATGACGCCCTGAAGGCAGTGCCCTCCATCTCGCTTGTCTTTCCCGGAGACGTGGATCGCACCGAGAAACAAGCTTCGGTGGAGTTCATCAACTTTGAAGCCGGCAGCACCCAGATGGACATCGGCATGGCGCGTTACGGCAACCGTTTTACCGACTTCACCAAGCGCAGCATCCGGCTGAATTTCCGCTCCCAGTATGGACCGGCCAAACTCCGTTTTCCCATCTTCGATGGACACGATTACCAGACGATTCCCCCGGCCGACCAGTTCGACAGCATCGATCTGCGTTCCGGCAATCACGACATGCAGTCCCGGGGCGCCTACATGTCCAACCGATTCACCGACGACACCATGCTCGCCATGGGCAATATCGCTCCCCACGGGCGATTCGTACACGTCTACCTGAACGGACAGTACTGGGGTCAGTATCACCTCCGGGAGCGCTGGAACGCGGCCATGTTTTCTGAGTACTTCGGTGGAGCCAGGGAAAATTACGAGGCCATCAATGCCAACAACACCGGTGGGGATTTCCTCCCCGGCATCGTCTATAACGGAACCGGCCGCTTCTGGAACCAGGCCCAGGCCCTCGTCAACCGGCCCACCACCTTCCACGCAACCCGCCGCTACATCGACATCCCCAACATCATCGACTTCATGATCCTGTGGGCCAGCGGCAACAGCGAGTCCGAGTTTCGTGCTGCCGGAGCGGTGCAGTTGGCGGTCCCTTTCAAGTTCTTCCTCAAGGACGCAGACGGCTGGTTGCGGGGGGCCTCCAACTCCATCACTCACAAGGGACCCCTCAACCTCATGACCCGCCTCCGCCAGGAAGCCCACCCCGATTATGAGATGCTGCTGGCCGACCGCATCCACAAGCACTTCTTCAACGACGGAGCCCTCACCCCCGGTAACTGTATCAGTCGGCTGCAGGCCCGGGTTGACGAGATCGAAGTCAGCTTTCTGGCCGAGTCAGCCCGCTGGAACATGCAGACTCCCGCCTCCTGGAAAAGCTACCAGACCAACCTCATGCGGAATAGCCTGCGCCGCCTTTCCCGCGATATGGTCGCGAGATACAGAGCCGCAGGACTCTATCCCGACATCACCGCTCCCACATTCTCCCCATTTGGAGGAGATCTCCCCGATCGCCAGATCCGCATCAGTGCACCATCCGGGGAAATATACTATACTGCCGACGGAACCGATCCGCGGGCTCCGGGGGGTGCAGTTTCAGACACCGCTCAACTCTATGAGAGCACCATCACCCTCGATGAGATTGCCACTGTGCGCACCCGTGCCCTCGAGAACGGCGAGTGGTCAGCCCTCAATGAGGCACTTTTCGTCCCGGAACAGAATTACGGCAATCTCGTGGTGTCGGAACTGATGTACAATCCCGCACCGGCCTCCGCCGCGGAGATCGCGGCCGGCTTCGATGACAGTGAGGACTTCGAGTTCCTCGAGATGTTCAATGCCGGAACAACCACCGTCAATCTTGAGGGTCTTCGCTTCGTGGAGGGTATCGAATTCGATTTCAGTGCCGGCGACATCACCACTCTGGAGGCCGGGGAACGGCTTCTCCTCGTGGAAAACCGCGCCGCCTTTGAGTTCCGCTATGGCGCCGGTCGGCCCATCGCAGGACAGTACTCGGGTCAGCTGAAGGACGAAGGGGAAACCATGCAACTCGTTAATCCCATCGAAGAGCCCATCCTTCACTTCACCTACGATAACCGGCCCCCCTGGTCCACCCGGGCAGACGGCCGGGGACCCTCCCTCGTCCTGATTGATCCTCCCTCGCTCCCGGATCATGACCGGCCCACCAGCTGGCAGGCCGGAGCTCCGGGCGGCACCCCTGGAATGCAGAACGAGTACCCCCTCTCCTACCAGACCTGGGCTGCCCAGCTGGGCATCACCGATCCCGATGGAGATCCCGACTCCGACGGCTTCAGCAGTCTGCTTGAGTTCAACCTTCTGGGGAATCCCTTCCAGCCCACCGCCATGGATCAGGCAATCCACGTGGAGGTGTCCACCCTGGATCTGGGCGCGGGACCACAGGACTATCTCACTCTCGCGGTCCGTCACCGCGTGACCAGCAACGAAATCTCCCTCATCCCCGAGCTTTCTGAAGACCTCGTCAACTGGAATGACGGCCCGGGGGCGGTCCTGCATGCCCGGACCTTCCACGAGGACAACTCGGCCACCTCAATCTACCGCAGCCCCAATCCCCTCGCCGGCAACACAAAGGGCTACCTTCGAGTTCGCTTCCAGCTCCCGTAAGCAGACCTACCCGTGCACATCGACCCGGAAGGGCCCTCTTTCCGGGATCCCGGTGCCTGACAAGAACCAAGATGAGAGTTACCAGTGAGCGGGTTATTGGTTACCAAGGCCAAGATCTTTCGCGTTGATTTGCGAGGCATCACGGCCTAGATCCCTTCCCCCTGTCGATGACAGATAACCAGTAATCCCCCCCGAAGTTGCCCACCCAAGTCGGTCTTATCTCCCTTGGCTGCGCCAAGAACCTGATCGATTCCGAAATTATGATCGGACACCTCCAGGAGGAGGGCATGATCATGACTCCGGAACCGGATCTTGCCGATGTCCTCATCGTGAACACCTGCTCCTTCATCGACGTGGCCAAGGAAGAGTCCGTGCAGACCATCATCAAGGCCGTCAACTCCCGGCAGCAGGATCCCGCCCGCGAAAAGCAGAAGATCATCGTGGCAGGGTGCCTCTCGCAGCGCTTCAACGTCTCCCGGAACGAGGACGAGCGCCTGCCAGGACTTCTTCCCGAGGTGGATGCCTTTATCGGGCTCGACCAGGTCACGCAGGTGGGGCCCATTGTGCGCAAGGTTCTCGACCGGCCGCTGGGCGACGAGGCGCTCGACGCTGTCACCACAAAACCCCGCTTCATTCCCGACTACACCACCCCACGCTTCCGCCTTACCCCCGGCCACATGGCCTACGTCAAGATCGCGGAAGGCTGCAACCACACCTGTTCCTTCTGCATTATTCCCACCATCCGCGGACAACATCGCTCCCGCACCCAGGAATCGGTGGTGCGCGAGGCGGAGAGCCTGGTACAGGCGGGAGTGAAGGAACTCAACCTCATCTCCCAGGACACCACCTACTTCGGAATGGACCGCTGGGAGGGCCGCGGCCGGCGGGCCAGGCCGACCTCGGGTGTTGATTCCTCCCGCGGGGAATCGCTTGCCTCCCTGCTGCGGGATCTCAACGGGATCGAAGGCGACTTCTGGGTGCGGCTCCTCTACACCCACCCCGCCCACTGGTCCGACGAGTTGATCGAAACCATCGCAACCTGTGAAAAGGTCGCCAACTACGTCGACATCCCGCTCCAGCATATCAGTGATCACATGCTGGACACCATGAACCGGAAGACCGATGGCCGCTACATCCGCGACCTGCTGGGGAGAATGCGGCAGGGAATACCGGATCTCGCCATCCGCACCACCTTTATCACCGGCTTCCCCGGCGAAACCAGGGAAGACCATGACGAGTTGCTTGAATTTATCCGCACCTTTCAGTTCGAGCGTTGTGGAATCTTCTCCTATTCACGCGAGGAAGGCACCCGGGCCCACGAGTTCGGCTCCCACCTCCACCACATGACCATCAAGGCCCGCCACCGCGAACTCACCAGTGCGATCGACGAGGTTGCGGGGAGCGCAAACCGGAAACAGGTAGGATCGATCCGGAAGGTCCTGGTGGAGGAAGAGGGAATCGCCCGCTCGGAATGGGACGCTGCAGATATCGACGGCCGCGTCTTCGTCCCCACCGATATGCCTGTCGGAGAATTCGCGGAGGTCAGGATTACGGACCATCGCGGTTACGATCTCATTGCCACCACGGCCTGAACGAGCCCTCCCGTGATGTCCAAACCAGCGCTGATCCGCCAGATTCGTTCCCTGCTCGAGGAACAACTCTCCATCACGGTGGCGGCCGCTGAAGACGCCAAGGAAAATGCAACCGGCGACGAAACCAAGTCGGACGGAAAATACGACACGCGAGCAATCGAAGCGGCCTATCTTGCCGGCGCTCAGGCCAAGCAGGCGGAGAAACTTGCCGAATCTGTCCGACTCCTGACCGTTTTTGACCCCGCGCCCTACGACGAGGGCGATGGAATCGGAGTCGGGGCGCTCGTCGAAACCGAACACGAGGGCAACATCATCTTCTATTTCCTCGCCCCTGCAGGTGGCGGCCACACCGTCGAATATGATGGCTTTTACTGTACCGTCCTGACTCCGGAGTCGCCGCTCTATCAGGATCTCCTGGGATCTCACGCAGGCGAACTGCTGGAGGATTCCTCGATTATGATCCTGGGAGTGAGCTGAGGAATTGAACCCGGAAGCACCACTTTCCCGGCCGAATGGAGAATCACCAAAATCTCCTGCCAGTCAGCAGAAACGGTCCCGGGCTTTCACATGCCTCTTATCCCAATCCTGAATTCCTCTTGCTTATATAGACCGGATCTCCCTTGGTTTCCCTCATGCGCAGCCTCCTCACCCTGCGAAGCGCCATCCTGGCGATGGCGCTCTCGCCATTCTCACTCGACGCACAAGACGGCAAGACGCTCTTCGCCCAGCACTGTGCGGCCTGCCACCTGCCCGACCGCCAGCTGGTGGGTCCCTCGCTGGTCGAAGTCTCCAAGCTCTACTCGGCCAAGATCGACGAGTTCCTCTCCTGGTGCAAGAAGCCCGTCCAAAAGCGTAAGGCAGTGATCCAGATGCCGCCCATGGGACACGTGGGCGACGCAAACCTCAAGCTGATCCATGCACATATCGTTGAGGCCTCCAAGGGACTGAAGGAAGTCAGGGTAAAGGGTCTCGACCCCTTCTACGCCTCCCCGAGCATGCGTAAGCGTCCACAGGTGCAGCGCATCTTCATGCCGGAAGCCGGGCCCGCTGCGATCGCAGTCGCCGTCACCGATGACCTGCACTACTGCTGGGATGCGGGCGAGTGCCGCCTGCGCTACATCTGGCAGGGTGATTTCATCGACGGCTGGGCGGTCTGGCGTGCAAACGGCAATAGCCTCGCCAGGATCCAGGGCGAGGTCCTCCTCCGCGAAGAACAGAACCCCGTCCCCTTCATGGACCTCGTCGACTCCGCCCTGCCCCGGCCCAAGTTCCTCGGATACTCCCTCGTGGACGGCCTGCCCACCTTCCGCTGGCGGGTGAGGGGCTACGAAGTGGCCGAGACCATCAGGCCCACGAAAGACGGGAAGGCCCTCACCCGCAGCTTCGAGGTGAAGGGCAAGTTCCCATTCGCCCTGCGCTTCAAGTCCTCCGACAAAATGTCGGTCTCCACCGAATCCGCGGGCCTCGACGAAAACGGCCACCTTACCATCACGCTGACCCCAAGACCATGATGCGTCCCATTCCCATCCTGGCCCTCGCCTCCTGCCTCGCCTCCGCTGATGTCTGGACGGACACCTTCCGCATCGACAGGGTCGCCCTCCCGCCCGGGGTCGATCCGCAGATCGGTGGCATTGACACCACTCCCGACGGCAACCTCGCCATGTGCTTCCACCGGGGGGAGATATTTCTCTACAACCCGGGGGCGGATACCTGGAAACGCTTCGCCGAGGGTCTACACGAGCCCCTTGGGCTGCTCGCGGAGAGCGAATCCAGTTTCCTCGTCATGCAGCGTCCCGAACTCACCCGCGTCGCCGATACCGACGGTGACGGGGTGGCCGATCTCTACGAAACCGTCTTTGACAGCTTCGGGATGACGGGCAACTACCATGAGTTTGCCTTCGGCCCCACCCGCGACCGGGAGGGCAATCTCTATCTCTCCCTCGGCACCGCCTCCAATGGGGCTGGCATCCGGAAGGAAGTGCGCGGACGCTGGAGCGAGATCGGCCTGGCCCGCGAGCACATGCTGAATGGCCCCGGCTGGGGAAAGGCCAGGGGACGGGCAGGCCGCATGTATGCCCGCGTACCCTACCGCGGATGGGTCCTGAAGGTCTCCCCCGATGGCAGGAAGTGGCAGCCCTTTGCCAGCGGGTTCCGGTCCCCGGAAGGGCTCGGCTTCGACAAGGACGGCCGCCTCTACGTCACCGACAATCAGGGAGACTGGCTTGGAACCAGCAAGGTGTTCCATGTCCGCGAGGGACAATTCCACGGCCACCCGGCTTCTCTGGTCTGGAAGGAGGGCTGGACCCGCGAACCCCTCAAGGTGCCAGTGGCCGAACTCGACAAGATGCGCAGCCCCGCCATGGGATTGCTCCCCCACGGCGAACTGGCCAATTCGCCCACCGAACCGCGCATGATCCCAAAGGGTGTCTTTGGTCCCCTCGGGGAGCAGATGCTCATCGGCGAGATGAACCAGTCGAATCTCGTCCGCTTCCTGCCCGACCCAGTGGGCAAGGTTTCCCAGGGCGCGGCCATTCCCTTCCTGCGCACGGGAGCGCTCGGCCGGGGGAACCATCGCATGACCTTTACCCCGGATGGATCACTCTGGATCGCCAAGACCCATCTCTCCTGGGCCGGCGCAAACGGTCTGGTCAGGGTCCGCCTGAAGAAAGACGCCGGGGACTTCCTGGCCATTGACCGCGTCAAACTGCTCGACCGGGGCTTTTCCCTCGGCTTCACCCAACCAGTCGAGGCGGGCGTCCTGCAAGGCGTGAAAGTCCGCCGCCATACCTATAAGTATCACCAAGGCTATGGATCACCGAAGGTCGACGACAAGGAGGTTCCCTGCACGGTCACCAAGGTTTCAACGACCACCCGCACCTGCGTGGTGAAGGTTGATGATCTCCGGGAAGGTTACCTTTATACAATCAGCCTGCCGGGCGTCACCTCGACCAAGGGCAACCCTCTCCTGGGGGAGAAGGTTTATTACACTCTTGCGAAGAAACGTGGCTCGTGAGGAAACTCGACGGGGCCATCTCCAAATAAGACCATTGGCCAAGTTCTCAAAACTCAGAACGCGGGAGGATTGCTCTTTGGATCCTGAGATTTACCTGGAAATTGGCCTGTCGAGCCTGCGCCTTGAGATTAGGACTGAGAATCAGGCTGTCGCGCCGATATCGACCCGCCGGAAATTCTCCTGAATCCCCGCTTCCTCTCGCTGTGGATTACCTATGACAGCTCCAGTTCCTGAATCGTCCCCTTCCCCAAAAAAACTCGCCTCGCGGATCTAATCCATCTAAAATCGAGGTCCCCCATCTCCCCTTCTTGTCATGACCTCTCCCTCTCTTCTGGCTCTGGTCGCGCTGGTTCTGGCGGCTACTTTTCTAGCGCCCCCGCTGCGGGCCGAAGATGACACCTTTCAGCCCATCGAGGCCCAGATGACCAATCGGGCAGTGGTCATGAAATTGACCAGCGGCGTGCGGCGTGTCCGCCTGCGCGTGCGCACTGAAGAGGGCGCTTGGAAGACGGTCACCATCGCCCACCTCGAGGGCAGTGAGGGTTTCCTTAAACTCCGCCTGCCCGACGACGTGGCCGAGGAAGACTGCGAGATCTCCATCAGCAAACACGATCCCTTTCCCTACCGCGTTTACCAGGGGGCCACCAAATTCGACCCCACCGATTCGGACGGCAATCAAGCCGCCCTGGCCGGGGGTGAGCGCTTCGCGGCTGTGGACGCAGCGAGCCCGGAAGGCGAGGAAGTGGTGGAAGAGTCCGACATCTGGAAATGGCGCGACGAGACTCTCTACTTTTTCAACCAGTACAAGGGTCTCCAAGCCATCGATGTCTCCGATCCCGCCGCGCCCAGGCGACTCGCCACCTACCCCGTCGATGGCTACGGCGAGCAGATGTACATCCACCCGCAGGCCAATCTCGTCATGCTTCTCAATTACGATCGCAATACGGGCGACGGCAGGGTCGACCTGGTGGCCCACGACTCGCCCACCGAACTCACCCTGCGGGACACCTTCCGCGTCCCGGGTGCCATCCTGGAATCCCGCCTCATCGGCAACATCCTCTACGTGATCTCCCGCGACTCGTGGCGGGTTGAGACCACGGACCAGGACGGTGTCGTGCACGTTTTGAACCGATCCGGCCTGGCCATCACCAAGATCGACCTCAATGATCCCGAAAACCCGATCGTCGATTACCCCCTGAGCCTCGGCAGCGAGCTTTACAGCTACTGGGGCGCGCAGGTCCAGGCCACCTCCGAGGCCCTCCTCATTTCCACCAACGCCTACGACCAGGTGCGCGGCCAGTCGATCTCCACTGTCCACGTGGTCGACATCTCCAATCCCAACCAACTCCCACAGGTCTCTCACCGCTTCCAGGTGGCCGGCGAGGTCCGCAACAAGTTCAACATGCGGCTCAGGGACGACGTCCTCACCGTGGTGAGCCAGATCTGGCGCAACATCAACGGAACTCGCCGGATCAGTGCCAGCGTAGAGACCTTCGACCTCGCCACCGGACGCCGCGGAGGATCTCTCACCTTCGCCAACAACGAGACCATCACTGCCGCCCGCTTTTCGGGGGACCTCCTCTACGTGGTGACCTTCCTGCGCATCGACCCCCTCTTTGTGATCGACCTCTCACGGCCTCTCTCTCCCCGCATGGTGAGCGAGTTGGAGATTCCCGGCTTTTCCACCTACCTGCAACCCTACGGCGAAGACGCCCTCCTTTCCATCGGAGTGGAAGACCGCAAGATCGCGGTCTCCTGGTTCGATGTGAGTGATCCCTCCAACACTTTCCTGGCCTCCCGCGTCTACATCGGCGCAGAGGACGGCTGGGCCTGGACCGAGGCCAACTGGGATGAAAAGGCCTTCGGTTATTATCCCGCCGACGACCTTCTCCTCGTGCCCTACCAGGGATCCGATCCGGAGAAGGGACGGCAGAGCGGGGTGCAACTGGTCGAACTGGGCGACCGGGAACTCACCAAGCGCGGATCCTTCGAGCACCAGTTCCAGGCCCGCCGCGCCAAGGTGCTAGACGATGCGGTGGTCTCCATTTCCGGCCGTGCCCTGCGTTCGCTCGACATCAGCGACCGCGACAACCCCAAGCTCCTGGCCGAACTGATGCTCGCCTGGCCCGTCGACTCCGTCTACCGGAAGGACAACCGGCTCTACCAGCTGGAACGCGGGGACAACTCCTGGCAGTGGTGGGGAAGCAGTGCGGACTCCTCCTACCTCCACCTCAGCCCGGCGGACGATGCCGAGGAACTGATCACCACCCTCGAACTGCCCGGCGGTGAGCTGAGCGGGTCGTTTCTTCATGACAATTGCCTCTTCGTGGCGCAGACCCGGTCCCTCATCGCGGAAGGGGAACCCACCCGCGTGATCTTCACCACCAGCGTGGTCGACCTCGGCGATCCGGACCGGCCCATCATCGTCGGCAGCCACGACCATACCTCTGAAATCGAAGACCAATTCGGATGGGGCTTTGGTGCGGACTATACGGGCACCCTGCTCCCGGACGGCACGCTCCTCTGGCACCCCAGCGAACTGAGTTCCGCCTGGGGCTTCCCCCTCCGGGATCTCGACTGGGGACCGGGCCTCTGGGCTCCACCCACCCCGGGCCGGGCCTACAGCGTCGATATCTCCGACAAGACCAACCCCCGGATCCTGGCCTCCGTCGGCCTCGAGACCGGCGAAGAAACCTGGTCGGAGGGCGCGGTCATCGTTGTCGGTTCCACCCTCTACTACGGCACCCAAAAGAGCGAGCCCATTGCAGAGCGCGACGAAACCAGCCGCTGGATCGCGCGTCACTGGCTGAGCCACGTCGACTTCAGCGACCCCGCCAAACCGGTGGAAGGCGACCCGGCGGAACTGCCCGGCACCTTGGAGCACGGCGTCCTCACTCCCTCCGGCGGCCATCTCCTCTTCAGCACGTACCGGGAGTCCTACCGCGACCAGGATGACAACTGGCATCAGGATCTCAAGATCCAGACCCTCGCCTTCGATGGCGTGAACGCCTTTTTCATCGCAGAAGTCACGGCCCCCGATTGGGCCTGGGGCGCGAAGGCCTTCGAGGGAGCGACCATGACGCTGGGAAATGACTCCTACGCTGACGATCTACGCACCGCTCAAATCGACATCCACCGCTGGGACTTCGATGGCACCTTCCTGGAGGTCCAGAAGTGGGAGTTTCCCGATCTGCGCGTTTACGACCTCCATATCGAAGACGACCTCCTCATTATCGCAGGCGGAGATCTCACCTTCATCGACTTCGCGGATCCTTCCGATTCCACTCCCTCCTTCGTCACCTTCCGGCCCCAAAACTACTACTGGCACCGCCCCGGGGAGATCGAGATCCACGAGCGCTCCCTGGCCTACGTGCCCCAAAATATCTATGGCGTCGAGATCCTCGATTTCGGAGGTGCCTTCGATCCGAATCCCGACCCGGGTCCGCAACCCTCCGAGCGTCCCAACGACGAGTGGGACAAGGTCCCGCTCGAGTGGCTCCCCCTCACCTACGCAGACAATTCGCTCATGCTGACGGCCCTCCCGCCCACCGCGGATTGGTCCATCTGCATCCCCGAAGAAGGCTTCTGCATGTCCTACGAGGACTGGGCCCGCCAAGCCTTCCGACTAGACGAAGGTGACCCCATCCCGGACTTCTCCGCCGATGCCGACCGCGATGGCCGCGACAATGGCTGGGAGTACTTCACCGGAACCGACCCGCAAGAGGCGCGCCACTACGCCGACTTCGAGATTCAGCTCGTCACCGGCAAGGACGGACAGCAATACTTGAGCGGACACGTCCTCGTGAATCCCTCTGCGCCTGTTCTCTCCAACATGATCCCGGAGCTCTCCCACGACCTCATCGAGTGGCAGAGCGACACCCGGCTCTTCAAGGTGGCCGCCCATCCCTTCGAGCTCCGACCCGGATTGGGATGGAGAACGGCCAGCCCGGTCCGAGATCACAAGGAAGCCTTCCTGCGAATCAAGGTGAGTCCTGCCCTGCCCGAAAACTAGCGAATTGATCAGTGCTGGAATTTCCGCACTTCCCGGGATAGGATCCCCGGGTGCGGAAGATCCTCATCCGGGCCACCCTCATCCTTCTGCTCGTCGGCACCTGCTTCGCTGGCTGGGTTTACCGTGCCCGGATTGTCGCTCTGGTAGAGACGGCCATCGTCTCGTCCACCACCTCCGACCCTGCTCCCGACCCTGAGACCTATTCCGTCCTCTCCGAGAGCCTGGAGGAACATCGCAGGCGCCTGAGCGCCGACTACCGCCGGACCACCAGCAACACCGAGCGCACGAAAATCCTGGGACAGGCCCGCAAATTGCTGGAAATGAGCCTTCCCCGCCTGATGCGCTGCTGGCTGGGCACCCCCTGGGACTTCAATGGCATCGCACACGAACCGGGCGACGGCAAGGTGGCCTGTGGATACTTCGTCTCCTCCGTTCTCCAGGATGCGGGCTTCCGTGTTGAGTGGGCCCCTCTCGCCCAGCAGGCGTCGCAGAACATCCTGGGCACCTTTCTCTCTCCTGACGACATGAAGATCCGGGTGGGTGTTGACTACGAGCGGTTTCTCTCCGAAGTCCTGTCCTGCGGAAACGGAATCTATATCGTGGGCCTCGACAGCCACGTCGCCTTCCTGGTGGTCACCGACGGAGGTGAGATCCATTTCATCCATTCCTCCGGCGCCAGCCCCTACTGCGTGGTCGACGAATCCCGCGAGGACGCCCAGGTCCTGCGCCGTTCCAACTACCGCGTGACCGGCAACCTCACCGCCAACAGCGAGGTGATCCGCAACTGGCTCCTGGGCGCCAGGTTCAAGACCAGGACCCTCTGACCGGAGGCGGAGCGGCCCCGGCAGGAAGGATGCAGCTCAAATCTCGCCGGAATCATTGCCGAGGAGAGCCAGACAGTCCGCCCGCGACCTGGGCAATCCTCCAAAAGCCCGCTCCAGGGCCGCTCCCGCATTCAGCCCTTCATGGCCCACTCCCAGCAGTTCCGCCAGCTGCCGCTCGTAGTGCAGGAGCGTCCTACGGTCCGCCGGTGCCTTCAAGAGGTAGGAAAGGGCGCGCCGCAACAGATCGAAGAGTTCCGGAACGGGGTGCTCACGCTCTACTCCCTGTTCAAGAAGCTGCCCAAAGTAGGCCGCCAGCATTGTGTGGGCATAGCTGCGACGCAACTCGGTGCGAAACTCGGCCACCTCCGCCTCCTTCAGGATGTGCAATTCGCTTTTCCGGCTGGGCACCCACACGAGATCCGCTTCCACAAAGAGGTCGAGCTTGCCCGCAAAAGGGCTCTTTGCCCTCCGGGCACCCTTCGCCACCGTCTTCAACAGACCCGCCTCCTCGGTGCACCAGTGCACGATCAGGCTGGTGTCACCCAGCCTGGTGAGCCGGATCACAATCCCGCGCGCCTTGTCCATCCCCACGTTCTAGATTTCCCCGAGGGGAGCGGGCCCCCGGCCGGACACCGGCATCATGATCAGATCCTGCCCCCCTGCGCATATCATCACCCCAACCTCCCGAGCCCGCCTCCCCCTGTCAAGGCTGCGCTGAAAGAGGAAGATTGCGCTACGGTTTCGATGGCCGCGGCCCACCATCTCTGGTAGGGCATCGTTCTTCCGCCACAATGTCTGCGCTCGTCTCCCTTCTCGGAATGGCCGCCCTTCTGGGCATCGCGGTGCTTGCTTCCTCCGATCGGCGCGCCATTCGCCTCCGCAGCGTCCTGGGAGCCTTTCTCGTCCAGGCGGGACTCGGGGCCTTCGTCCTCTTCACTCCCTGGGGCCAAGCGGTCCTGGGCGCCCTCTCGAAGCTGGTCCGGGCCATCATCACGAGCGGGGACAAGGGCATCTCCTTTCTCTTCGGCTCACTCGCCGAGCAGGACTCGATGGGCTTCATCTTCGTGGTCAGGGTTCTCCCCGTCATCATCTTCTTTGCTTCGCTGATCGCGGTCCTCTACCACCTGAAGATCATGCCTCTCATCATCCGGACCCTCGGGGGAGCCCTCCGCAAGGCCCTGGGGACGAGCCGGGCAGAATCCCTCTCGGCCACCGCCAATATCTTCGTGGGACAGACCGAGGCTCCGCTCGTGGTGCGCCCCTACATCCCCCGCATGACCCAATCCGAGCTCTTCGCCATCATGGTGGGCGGGCTTGCTTCCATCGCCGGATCGGTCCTCGCCGCCTATGCCGGCATGGGAGTGAAGCTGGAATATCTCCTCGCCGCCTCCTTCATGGCTGCACCAGGCGGATTGCTCTTTGCAAAGATCCTTCTCCCAGAGAGTGAAGTACCCGAGGAACACCTGCCCCATGACGATGAGGAGGACAAACCCGTCAACGTCCTCGACGCCGCGGCCCAGGGAGCCTCCGCCGGCCTGAAACTCGCCCTCAATGTAGGGGCCATGCTACTTGCCTTCATCGCGCTCATCGCGCTCCTCAATCTTGGCCTGGGAACGGTGGGGGGCTGGTTCGGACACTCCGATCTCACCCTCCAGCAGATCCTGGGCGTTCTCTTCGCTCCTCTCGCCTGGATCCTCGGTGTTCCCTGGGAGGAGGCCGGCCGGGCCGGGAGCTTCATCGGCCAGAAGATCGTCCTCAACGAGTTCGTGGCTTACAAGGCGCTCCTCGACGACGGCTCCCTCTCACCACTCTCCGAGGGCATCGTCACCTTTGCGCTCTGCGGCTTCGCGAATCTTTCCTCCATCGCCATCCTGCTCGGGGGACTGGGGGGAATGGCCCCTACCCGACGCAAGGACATCGCCCGCCTGGGCCTGAAGGCCGTCTTTGCAGCTTCCCTCGCCAACTTCATGAGCGCCGCCATCGCCGGTCTCTTTCTCGCCCTGAGCCTGTAAGAAAAATCAAGCCCATGCCGGATCCGCAGCCATCTTCCAGAAAACCAATGATCGAGATTTTCCTCGCCCTCGCCGTCGGCATGGTCGTCGGCTTCCTCTTCAGTGCCTGCAAGCTCCCCCTCCCGGCCCCGCCGGCCATTGCCGGGGTGGTGGGAATCGTGGGAATCTATCTCGGAGCCCAAGTCTGGCCCCTGCTCGCAAACCTGTTTTCCTGAACGCCCTGCAGCCGCCAAAACCTGCCGTGATGAACTACCTTCCCCAGGAAATCATTCGCCGCAAGCGGGATGGCCATCCCCTCGGCCAGGAGGAGATCGATTTCTTCGTAGAGGGACTGACCAGCGGTGCCATCAGCGAGGGCCAGATCGCGGCCTTCGCCATGGCCATCTACTTCCAGAACCTCAGCCGGGAGGAATGCGTGGCGCTCACCCTTGCCATGCGCGATTCCGGGGATGTCATGGAGTGGCAGAACGAGAACTTCGACGGACCGGTCATCGATAAGCACTCCACCGGCGGGGTGGGGGATCTCGTCTCCCTGGTGCTCGGTCCGCTTCTGGCTGCCTGCGGGGGATACGTTCCCATGATTTCCGGGCGCGGACTGGGCCATACCGGCGGCACCCTCGACAAACTCGAATCGATTCCCGGATACCACACGACCCCGGAAAACGCCCTCTTCCGCGAGACCGTGCGGAGCACCGGGGTAGCCATCATCGGCCAGACCGGCCTGCTCGCTCCAGCCGATGGACGGCTCTATGCCATCCGTGACATCACCGCCACCGTGGAATCCATCGGACTCATCACGGCTTCCATCCTCTCCAAGAAACTGGCGGCCGGACTCGATGCCCTCGTCATGGACGTCAAGGTGGGCAACGGGGCCTTCATGCCCTCCACGGAGGAATCGCGGGAACTGGCCCGGAGCATCGCGGAGGTTGCCTCCGCGGCGGGCACTCCCACCACCGCCCTGCTCACCGATATGAACCAGTGCCTCGCCAACAGCGCGGGCAACGCAATCGAGGTGCGGGAAGCAATCGAGTTTCTCACCACCAGCACACGCAATGACCGCCTCGAATCCGTCATCCTGGCGCTCTGTTCGGAGGTTCTCCAGACGAGTGGCCTCTCGAACTCCGAGCAAGAGGCCCTGACGAGCCTGCGCCGGGCCCTCGACTCAGGCCAGGCCGCCGAACGGTTCGCCAGAATGGTCTGCGCGTTGGGAGGCCCCGGAGATCTTCTCGAACGGGCGTCGTTCCACCTCCCCCTTGGCCCGGTCGTGCTGGAGGCCAGACCGGACCAAGGCGGCACCGTAACCGCAATCGATACCCGTGAACTCGGCCTGATCGTCGTCCGCCTTGGCGGCGGACGCACCGATCCCGGACAGGGAATCGATCACCGCGTGGGCCTGGGCCAGGTGGCGGCCCTCGGGGAGGAAGTAGGGAGCGAACGACCGCTCGCGGTCGTTCATGCTGCCTCGGAGGAAGACGCCCAACGGGCGGCCGCCGAAGTATGTGCCGCCTTCACGGTGGGGCCCGGGGCGCCGGAGGCATTCCCGGTCATTCACCAACGAGTCATGGCCGGATGAAACGAGTCATCCTCCTCGTCATGGACTCCCTCGGAATCGGGAGCGCCCCCGATGCGGCCCGTTTCAGAGGAGACGGCTTTACCGACGAGGGTGCCAACACCCTGGGACACATCGCCGATACCCTTGCCCTCGCCGGCACCCCCCTCCAGCTTCCCAATCTCGCCCGGTTGGGACTCCTGCACGCCTTCCACGCCAAGTGCGGAAGCCCTCCCGCCGGGATGATCCCGCCGGAGGAAGTCGCAGGCTCCTGGGCTTTCGCCCGGGAAATCAGCCCGGGCAAGGACACCCCCAGCGGACACTGGGAAATTGCCGGCGTCCCGGTTCCCTTCGACTGGTCCTACTTTCCGAAGGAGAGGCCGTGCTTTCCCGCGGAACTGCTTGCCCGGATCGCTGAGCGCAGCAGAGTGGAAGGCTCGCTCGGCAATTGCCACAGCTCGGGCACCGAAATCATCTCCCGGCTGGGTGGGGAGCACCTCACCACCGGCAGGCCCATCTGCTACACCTCGGCTGATAGTGTCTTCCAGATTGCCGCTCACGAGGAACACTTCGGCCTCGAACGACTGCTCGACCTGTGCCGCTGCGTCCGCAGCCTTCTCGACGAAAGCGACCTCATGATTGGACGGGTCATCGCCCGGCCCTTCCTCGGATCCGGTCCCGAGGATTTCAAACGGACCGGCAACCGCCACGATTTCGCGATCCCTCCCCCTGCTCCCACCGTTCTCCAGAAAGTCTGCGAGGCGGGCGGATCCGTCATCGGGGTAGGTAAAATTGGCGACATCTACGCTCATACCGGCATCACCGAAGAGATCAGGGCCAGTGGTCACCCGGCACTCTGGCAAAACACCCTGTCCGCCCTCCAGCGGACCGGCGATCGCAGCCTCGTGATGACCAATTTTGTCGACTTTGATGCCCTCTACGGTCATCGGCGCGATGTTGCGGGCTACGGTCAGGCCCTGCAGGAATTCGATGCCGCCCTCCCCGCCCTCCTCGGGGCCCTTGAGCCGGACGATCTCCTCATCATCACAGCGGATCATGGAAACGACCCCACCTGGCCCGGAACCGACCACACCCGCGAGGACGTCCCGGTCCTGCTGCATGGCAACGCCGTTCCAGCCGGGGCCGACCGGGGGGCGCGGGAAACCTTTGCAGACATCGGCCAGACCATCGCAGACTACTTCTCGTTACCCGCCATGGAGAGCGGCACGTCCCTCCTGGGCTAGTTTCTCCCCGGAAGCATCACCCCCATCCGCCATGCCCACTCCCACCCCTCATATTGAAGCTGCTCCCGGGGATTTTGCTCCCACCGTCCTCATGCCCGGCGACCCCCTGCGGGCCCGCCACATCGCGGAAAGTTTCCTCGAAGAGGCCCGACAGGTCAACGGCGTGCGGGGGATGCTGGCCTTCACCGGCAGCTACCAGGGAAGCGCGATCTCGGTTATGGGGAGTGGGATGGGTATTCCTTCCATCTCCATCTACGCGAGGGAACTGTGGACCGAGTACGGGGTGGAGAACATCATCCGGGTGGGGAGCTGTGGCACTTCGCACCAGGAGGTCAAGCTCCGCGACATCCTGATCGGAACCGGAGCGTGTACAGACTCCAAGGTCAACCGCAGCCGCTTCCGGGACCACGACTTCGCGGCCATCGCGGACTTTGAATTGGCCCGTCGAGCGGTGACGGCCGCCGAGCAACTCGAAATCCCGGTCCGCATCGGCAACCTCTTCTCCGCCGACCTCTTTTACACCCCGGACCCCGACATGTTCGACGTCATGGAGAGAATGGGCGTGCTGGGCATTGAGATGGAAGCAGCGGGGCTTTACGGCTGTGCCGCCGAGTGCGGAAAGCGGGCCCTTGCCATCTGCACGGTTTCCGACCACATCCGGACCGGCGAAGCCACCACTTCCGAGGAACGCCAGACGAGCTTCAACGACATGATCCGGATTGCTCTGGCATCGGTGTCCTGATCCGCGATGAGAGAACCGTCCCGGGGCTTTTCAAACGGTGCTCCGCGTGATCTATGCTGCGCTTCGAAAAGGTGGAGGCAGGCTGAAACAATCCAACCCCCGAATCATCGCAACAGCCCGATCAAAGCACGTCGGTCAGTTGCTTCACCCGCTTGAGCAGGACCTTGCCTCGGCGGTCTCCCTGCGAGGTCGGAATAAACCCGTCGCCCCGATCCGCCAGCAGGGTGCAACGCACCCGGTGGGTTCCGAACTCAACCTCGGTCACGTCCACCTCGGCACGAAGGAAGACCCCCGGACCAAACCACTCGCCGAATCTCTCCTGACCGACGCCGCCTCCCTTCCGCAGGAAGGCGAATTTGCCTCCCACACCACTCCCCGGTAACGGCTGAAAGCCGTCCCCTTGAAAAACGAACATGACCGCTTTCTCGATATTGTAGCGCGGGGCGAACTCGATCTTCCGGGAGAGAGCGCTTCCCGACACGGATCCGCCTCCCCCTCCGGTGGGCCCGCAAGCCGCAAGGAACAGGACCAGCGCCAGGCCAAAGCAGGAAAAAGGGAAGAACCGGACAAACCTATTCACGGCCGGCAGTGTGCCCACCCTGTCCCCGGAATCAAGAAGCCCCTGCCGTCCCTGCCGTGGCACCCCGGAATGATCCAATGGCTCCGGAACTCAAGAGCTCCTTGACTCAGGGCGTGCAGTGTCCTACCTCCGCTCCCCATGCCAGAACCTTCATTCAGCGACGACCTCCAGGCGCTCGACACCACGGCCCTCAAGGGCCGCTTGTCGGAACTCCGGAGGTATCTTTGACGTCCCTGAACTGGAGAAAAACATCGCCACCATCGAGAAGAAGATGGAGGCCCCGGACTTCTGGAACGACCAGAACACCGCCCAATCGACGGTCAGGGAGGCCAGTCGGCTCAAGGGCAAACTCCACCCCTTCCTCAGGCTCGAGGAACGCCTCCAGGACGTGGAGGCCGGGATCGAACTGGCGCGCGAATTCAATGACGCCGACTCGGCCCAGGAGGCCTCCGACGAATTCAAGACCCTCACCCGCGACATCGATTCCTTTGAGCTGGTAACCCTCCTCGACAAGCCGACCGATCTCAACAATGCCTACCTGTCCATCCAGGCGGGGGCCGGCGGCACGGAGGCTTTCGACTGGGCCCAGATGCTTCAGCGCATGTACATGCGCTGGGCGGAGAGCAGGGGATTCAAGGTGTCCGTCACGGACGAGCAGGAGGGGGAAGGTGCGGGCATCTCCAGCGCCTCCCTCAAGATTGAGGGAGAGTATGCCTACGGCTACCTGAAGAACGAACGCGGGGTGCATCGCCTGGTGCGCATTTCTCCCTTCGATGCAGCCGGCAAGCGTCACACTTCATTCGTCGCAATCGACTGCACACCGGAGATCTCCAAGGACATCAATATCGAGATTCCCGAGGGCGACGTCGAAGTGCAAACCACCCGCTCCGGCGGAAAAGGCGGCCAGAATGTCAACAAGGTGGAAACAGCGGTCATCCTGAAACACAGTCCCTCCGGCATCCTCATCCGTTGCACGCAGGAGCGCTCCCAGCTGCGCAACCGCGAACTGGCCTGGGAACTTCTCAAGGCCAAGCTCTACCAGATTGAGGAGGACAAGCAGAAGGCAGAGGCGGACCGAACCTACGGCGAGAAGGGCGAAATCGGATTCGGCAGCCAGATCCGCTCCTACGTCTTCCAGCCCTATCAGATGGTCAAGGATCTCCGTACGGGCCATGAAACAGGGAATATCCAGGCCGTCATGGACGGGGACCTCGATGGCTTCATCGAGGCCAAACTGCGCGGTCAGGAGAGATCCTGATTTCGAGGCCATTGAAGGTTGGCACCCTCAAAAATTTTGTTAGGATCGGACTCCGATGAAACGATTCTGGTGCTTCCTGCTGGCCCTCGTCTGCCCTGCCCTTGCAGACGTGGAATGGCGCAGCTTTGAAAACGCGGACAAGACCAGGTCCTTCCAGGGGCGTCTGGTCGGCTACGATCCCGCCCGGAAAAAGGTCACCGTGCAGAAGAAATCAACCCTGCGCCCGGTCACCTTCAGCGTGGCCCTGCTTTCCGAGGAGCACCGCAAGTTCGTGGAAAAGCGCGCCGTAGAACTGGAAGCAGCCGGCGGCCTGCGCATGATGTTTTACCAGACGATCGAGAAAACCGGGAGCAACCGCAGCGGTGACACCCGCACCAGCAGTTACAACGGTGGCTATAAGATCGAAATCCGGAACTTCCTTCGTCGTGCCATCCAGGATGTCTCGGTCGACTATATCGTGATTTACCGCAAGGACTCGACCAAGGGTAATGGGACAAGGAGCGTTAAGAGAGGATCTAGGGACCTCACCGCCCTGGTGCCCAACTACGACGAGAACATCGTCATCGATGGCATCCCACTCACCAGCTACTACAAGGCCGGCTCGGTCTCGGTAACGGGGGCGGCGGGATCGACATGATGTCGCGGTGGTGGTGGCGCGGTCAGCGCCACGAGGTCACAGCGAAGCCGCGACTCCCTGGTCGGTTGCATTGCCCAGATTAAAGTGGGTGGCAAGGTGGTGAAGACCGAGGCGTCGAGCGCTGATGTGCTCCGCCAGTACAGCGGCGCCTTTGGAGGATCTGACGCCCGGTAAGCCGGTAGCCACTCAGGCTCTCCGGTTCCTGTGCGAACCTCCGGGGCAACCCCCTTTCCGGGCTCCAGGCAGCTTCAACCTAGCGAAAGGAAACGTCCTGGCCGACGGCAACCAGCTTGCCCCAGAGTTGCTGGGGAGATTCGCCCGGAGCGGTCATGACGAAATGGGGGGCATATTCCCGTCCCAACCCCAATTCCTCGACGAAATCGCGAAAAAGGTCCCGGAGCGCATCGCGCACAACAGGATCGGAGTTGGCCGGCAGAAGAAAGAGCACAGATCGGCGACCTTCCTCGTGGGAGTTGCTGAGAAGCGTCCTGTGAGGGAGTAGCTCCAAGAGGTCGCGGAATGACTCGGCGGGAGCCATGACGTCGTCAAAGTCGAAGGGAACGCGCACCAGGGTGGAGGGAGCCGCGTACTTGGTGTGGGTTGTCACCGCCGCTTCCATGGCAGCGTAAAACTCATACTGGCCGATGGAGCGGTGGCGGGCCTCGTCATGAAGCTGCAGGGCTGGGGACCCGATCCTTCGATCGCAGACAGACTTCATCATCTCAAAGGCCCCCGGCTGGAGGTTGTTGAAAGGCACATCCTGCACGATCAGCACGTGGGTTGTTGCCCTGTCGGCACCGTTGATGATGGGATACGCTGCAAGATACCCGGACCTGCGTGAAGGGGGATTTTGCAGAAGGGTCTTCTGGACCAGAAAGCAGTTCCGGGCCAGGGACTCCGCCACGATCTGGTGATCATCCCGCAGCAGGTGCTCCGGGAAGTGCGCGGGGTCCCCCAGGGAGGCAACCCGCACAAGAGCTGCAGCCCGGGACTCCAGAGGCACCTCGTAAAGTGCCGCACTGCCTGCGTGAGTGATCCGGGCCAGAGCCGCGAGAAGATCTGACGGGACGAAATCGCTACAGGTTTCCACCGCCTCCCCCAGGTCCTCCTCCAGTTGTTCCTCCAGTTGTTCCTCCAGAGAATCCGCCTCGGCGCCATGGAATTCGAGCCTTTGCTGGAGATCCTGCCGGGAAAGCACGAGCAACTCCTTCTCGGCGTGCACCCGGCGGTTCTCTCTCCTGAGCTCTTCACCCTCTTTTTCCAACTGCAATCCACACCGCTGCAGGCCCTCCGAAACCTGGCCCAGGAGAACCCCGAGGAGAGGGAAGGAGATCAGAGTGTAGCGATGCTCCGTGAGAGTGATCCCCTGGCCTGCCACATACCTTCCCGCCACCAGGAGCAGAACAGTGAGTAGCCCGGCACCGAGCCCGGCGCTGAATCCGTAACGAACACCGAGGAGCACAGGGATGAGAAGAAAGGGAGTCGGATTGACGCCAAACCAACCGGCATCTCCGGGAACGATCACGTAGTTCACCAAGGCCAGCAGCGCGAAGAACGCAACGAAGCGGAGAAGAAAGAACCGAACAGGATATGGCCCGGGACAAGACACGGAGCCATGGACAAAGGGCAGGGTCTGGGCAGACATGGGGGAGGCAGAGGGCAAGGGTGTGGCAGCGCAATGCTTGCAGTGGCGCTGCGGACAAGGTCCTTCAGATAACCGGACTACCTCAGTGTCGCCAAAAGGAAATTCAGAAATGAATTTAATCGATGATGATATTCATGGTAATTCTTCCTGTCTCAGTTAAACGAAATTCTCCTGATATCTAATCATCTCAAATTAAATACGGGATCCCTAGTAGGATCCCTTTATCAGCGAAAACAGGGAGATTGGGGCCCGGTTGTTGATGTCATCCATCCCGCGGATCAAAACTTCAGGACAGCTCTTGCCTTCTCCTGAAAGAACGGGAAAACCCCTTAGTCGTGTAGCTGCGAAAATAAGGAAAACTTGGATCCGGGCCTTGGCCTGGAATTTCAGTTCTCTTTATCTAACATCACTGCCGCGAACCCGGAACCACTTCCAGGATGACCTTCTTCCCTTTGCGCAGCACGGTGATTTTCACTTTCTCCCCCACCTTGAGGGACTCCAGCAGGTAGGTGTAGTCGTAGATATTCTTCACTTCCTTGCCCGACACGTTGACCACCACGTCACCGGCTTCGATGCCGGCCTTGTCGGCCGGACCGCCCTTGGTGGCCCCCGAGAGTTTGACCCCCACAATATCACCCTGGGAATAGTCGGGAACGGTTCCCAGATAGGCCCGCAGGTTGGCCCGTCGCCCCTGCCCTTCAGGGCGCTCCACCTTGACGTAATCGGGCTCCTCACCAGCGGCGGCCAGGCCGCGGGCCACCAGGGCCATGAAACGCGTGACGCGCTCGGTTCCGGGGTAATTGATCTTGTCAGCAGTATCTCTGGGCGTGTGGTAATCATCGTGAGCACCAGTGAAGGCGTTCAGAATCGGAACTTCGCGCAGGTAGAAGGATGTCGCATCCGTGGGCAGATAGGCATCGCTCTGCGTCTTGATGGACAATCCGACAGGAACGTTGCGCTGTTCGATGATCCCAGGCCAGATTGAACTGGATCCCGTCCCCTGGAGGACGAGGGATTTGTCGAGACGACCCACCATGTCCATATTGAGATTGGCAGCAAAAATCCCATTGAGCTTGGCGTCTTCATCGCCCTTCAACTTCCGGGCAACCTCTTTGACGAAATGGGAAGAACCGATCAATCCGATTTCCTCCCCGGACCAGGCCGCAAAGAGGACATCTCGCTTGAGATTGAGTTTCCCGGCCTTCTGCTGGGAAGAGAGATACTGGGCGATCTCCAGCAAACCCGCCACCCCCGAGGCGTTATCATCCGCACCAAAATGAATTTCCTTCGCCTCTTTTCCGGTGGCCCGCGAGCCACCGCCATGGGTCCCCAGATGATCGACATGTGCCCCGAGAATAAGCGCCGGCCGCCTCTGGGCTTCCGGGTCCGCGGCGACCAGCCGTCCCACCACATTGCGGCCGGTTCGCTTCTGTTGGACAATGTCAATCCGGGCCCCGAGAGCGGCCTTGGGAATCTTCAGGCCCATCATCATCTCTCCCTTGTCGAGAATGGTCTGGATCTCCTTGAGATTCTTGCCGGTTGCCGCAACCAGTTTCTCGCCGATCTCCTTGCGCACCGAGAGTGCCGCGATACCGGAGTCCGCCATTGATGCATCATAGCTCAGTCTCACCAACTCCTCCCGCACCTTCGAATTCGGGCCGGCCACGAAGATGATTCCCCTGGCGCCCTTCTGGCGGGCCGTCATGGCCTTGTAGCGCATACTTGAGTAACGGGCAAACTGGCGGCGGCGCTCTGCGCTCACGTTTTCAGGCATGAAGCGGAGAGCCAGCACCCACTTGTCCTTTACCGCCAGATGGTAATAGCTGGAGTACATCTTCGTCTTGGAGCCATCGGCATCCACCTGCCCTTCTGGGATCTCAATCCCGTATCCGGCGAAAACGATTTCCTCGGCCTTGATCTCTCCCAGCTGGGAAAAGGAAAGCGGACGCCAGTCCTCGTCAACCTTGAGGTCCAGTTCTTCATCCCCCGTCTTCAGGACGAGCGTGTTCCCCTTGCCGAGATCCACCCCCGCCGTGAACTCGAAGGGGTGAAAGTAGTTGTCGCCCAGAAAGGGTTTCAACCCGAACTCTTCGAAGGCTCGTGCCACGTAGGCGGTCGCCTTGCGCTCCCCCGGCGTGCCCGTCATCCGGCCCTCCAGTTCAGGGCCCGCCAGGTACTCGATATGGTGACGAAGGTCCCCCTGGTCAACCTTGGAAGTCGTGGCCGCCAACCCCGCAAGAGCCTTGGTGGAAAGTTCCACCTTGGGATCCTCCTTGCCTTGAGGTGGCGTTCCCCGGACAGGCGCGGCGGCAAGAAGTTCGAGGGCAGCGCTGTGATTCCAGTCCGCCAGAAAAATCTGTGAACCCTTCTTGCCCGTCCGTTTGCTGGTCCAGGACAGGCGCTTCCCATCAGGGGAAAACGCAGGCAACCCGTCGAATCCGTCCGTCCAGGTCACCCGCACCGGTTCCCTGGCCCCAGCCGCGTCAACCAGGTAGAGTTCAAAGTTGGCGAAACCGTTCAGATTCGTTGCGAAGATGAGATACTCACCACTCGAGTGGAAGTAGGGTGCCCAAGACATCGCGTCCAGGGCAGTGAGCTGTTTCTCGTTACCCCCGTCGACATTCATGGTCCAGATCTCGGCCTGATCCCCTTCCCGGTTGAAACGCCGCCAGCAGATCTTCGATCCATCCACATTGAAGAACGCCCCGCCATCGTAACCGGGCTCCGACGTCAGCTGTTTCACATTGGAGCCATCCGCATCCATGATGAAGAGGTCCATCAGGAAGGAAGGATTGAGCTTGAACCACTCCCGGTCCTTTGCGCTGAGCCTGTCGGCATCGGAGTAGCCGAGACGGTTGGATCCAAAGACCACCTTGCGCCCATCCGGTGAGTAGGCCCCCTCCGCATCGTAGCCTGGCGTCCTGGTCAGGTTACGGGATTTCTTCGTCTCCAGATTATACTCGTAGATGTCGAAGAAGGCATCGTAGTCCCAGGAATAACGCTTCTCCTTGCCCTCCGCCCGACGCTTCAACGCTTCCTCCTGTTTTTTCCTCGCATCGGGATCGCTGTGAGTGGAGGCGAACATGACCTTCTTCCCCCCGGGGTGAATCCAGGCACACGTCGTCTTGCCATGGCCGGGAGAGATGCGCTCGGTATCGCCGGTCTCCAGATCAATCAGGTAGATCTGGAAAAACGGATTATCCTTCTCCCGTTCACTCTGGAAAATCATCTTGCTCCCATCCGCACTGAAATAGCCCTCCCCGGCCCGCTTGCCCGCGAAGGTGAGCTGCCGGGTGGAGGAGAGAAGGCGGGCTTCGTTTTCTGCCGCCTCGTCCGCAAGGGCGGCCACAGGCACACTCAAGGCGAGGGAAATCAGGAGACAAACAGTTCTCATGTGTGAAATCCTAATAGAATCAGGCCTCCCATACGTCAATCGTATGCTCGGAATTGCTTTTCGTTTCAAAATTTCTCACTGAGAGGCGCTCACCATGCGCATCGACATCGTCACGCTCTTCCCCGAAATCGCCCTCGCGCCCCTGAACGAGAGTATCATCAAACGGGCACAGGAGGCCGGGATCGTGGAGATTCACGCTCACGATCTGCGGTCCTGGGCGAAGGACAAACACCGCAAGACCGACGACTATCTCTGCGGGGGAGGCCAGGGCATGCTGCTCAAGCCGGAGCCTCTCTTCGCGGCGGTCGAAGACCTGCGCCAGGAATCAACCGTGGTGATCCTGGCAACCCCCCAGGGAAGGCCCTTCATGCAGAACGATGCCCACCGACTCGCCACCTGTGATCATCTCCTCTTTCTCTGTGGCCATTACGAGGGTGTGGATCACCGGGTGATTGAAGAACTGGTCGACGAAGAAATCAGCATTGGTGACTACGTGCTGACAAATGGAGCTCTTGCCAGTGCGGTCATCTGCGATGCAGTAATCCGCCTCCTGCCCGGAGCCCTCGGCGACGAGCGGTCCCCCGAAGAGGAGTCCTTCTCGGATCCAAACCTGTTAGAAGCTCCCGCCTACACAAAGCCTGTCGATTTTCGAGGACTCAAGGTTCCGGAGGTTCTCCTTTCGGGCCACCACGGCGAGATTGAAAGATGGAAACAGGCGCGCGCTCTGGAGCGCACCCGCAGAAATCGTTCCGATCTGCTCGATTCGCCACCTGAAGCGGAGGAGCAGTAACCGTGGCACGATCCCCTTGCCCCTGACATTGCAGACCGGCGTTTCTCTCTCGCCACTGCTCACCGGCCGCTGATAGAAACGAGCATGCACAGCATGACCGGATTTGGCCGCGGAACCCATGCCACTGAACGCGTTGTGATCCGCGTGGAGGCCTCCTCGGTCAACCGCAAGCAGGGGGAGGTCCACTTTTTCATGCCCCGCGATCTCGCTGAACTGGAACCCCGCCTGCGCAAGCACGTCCTGGGCCGGATCACCCGCGGACGGATCAACATCAACGTCAATCTCGAACACCCCAGCGGGGCGGGTGGCGGCATCCGGGTGGACATGGGGAAGGCCCGTGCCCTGAAAGCGGCCTTCACCAGGCTGTCCGATGGCCTCGAACAGGAACTCACCCCCGGGAGTAGCGACTACCTCCGCGCTCCCGATATCTTTGTCTTCGAAGAAGACTACCAGGTGGAAGAGATCTGGACCGCCCTGCAACCGGCTCTGGATGAGGCTCTTGACAGCCTGATCGAGATGCGCGCCGAGGAGGGTGCCGACCTCCAGGTCGAACTCGAACGTATCCTTGCCGCGCTTGAGGCCCTCACCCATGAGATTGAGGAGCATGCCCCCTCAGTTGTCACCGCACATCGCGAGAACCTCCTGCGCCGCCTCCGTGATGCGGATCTGGATCTCGCTTCTGATGACGAGCGGATCCTCAAGGAGATCGCGCTCTTCGCCGACCGCTGCGAGATAACGGAAGAACTCGCCCGGTTGCGCTCGCACCTCCGGAAGTTCCACAACTATATCGAAAACTCCGAGGTAGTGGGGCGATCGATGGATTTCCTCTGCCAGGAGATCAATCGTGAGTTTAACACCATCGGATCCAAGGCCAACGATGCCTCCCTTGCCCAGCTGGTCGTCACCGCCAAGACGGAACTCGAAAAGATCCGCGAACAGGTGCAGAATATCGAATAAGCTGGCCTCGGCTCAGAAACCACACCCACCTCTGCAGGACAATGACCGCCGGGGAAGACCGTGGCGATCGTCCCTCGACGAAGCGGAGCCCTGCCATCCCGGCTGCCAGTTCTCCACTCCGGACAACCGGCTTTCCCATTCACGGCTTGCCATCTGCGGCCGGGAAAGCGTATTCCGAACACGCGCCTCTTCCTTTCCACGATGCAGCTTCCCTCCCCCCGGCATCTTCCTCCCCTCGATGAGCGTTTCCTGCCCGCTGCACTCTGGAACAGAGCATACCGGAAACTGGTGGACGCCGAGCCGGAGAGCCGCAACCTGCATCTCGCCCTTGCCCGCAAGGACGGCACAACCTTTCACCACCGCCTGCAAATCCTGCCCCCTGAGGACGGGAACGTGGAGCTCACCCGAAAATATGTTGAGCGCACGGTCAAATTCCTCTTCTGGATGAAAGGTGGAAGCCGCCTCTACGTGGCGGGCAACGACGCAGTGGCGACCTTTCTGTCCGGAATCTACTCGCCGGATGGCGCCCGCTCCTTCGACTGGGACATCGTGGGACATGGGATCTTCGGCGAACCCATTTCCGTTACCCCCTGCCAGCGGGAGGAGCTGCCCCCCGCCTCGGAGGAAAACATGGAGCTCGGCCGCAATCTTGACGGCTGCCGAATCGGATTTGATCTCGGTGGATCCGACCGCAAGGCCGCCGCCCTCATCGACGGGGAGGTTGTTTTTTCCGAAGAAATCCCATGGGACCCCTACTTCCAGTCCGATCCACACTACCATCTCGAAGGAATCCGCGACAGCCTGCAACGCGCCGCGGCCCACCTGCCACGGGTGGATGCCATCGGCGGATCGGCAGCTGGAGATTACATCAACAACGAAGTCCGGGTGGCTTCTCTCTTTCGGGGGATCAAGGATCCTGCTGTTTTTGAGACGGAAGTGCGTCCGATCTTCCTCAAGCTGCAGGAGGAGTGGGAGGGAATCCCCTTCGTGGTCATCAACGACGGAGAGGTGACCGCCCTGGCCGGCTCCTTGAGCATGAATGCCAACGCCGTGCTCGGCATCTCGATGGGCACCTCCCTGGCGGCCGGCTACTGCACTCCCGGAGGCCGTATCACACCCTGGATCAACGAGCTGGCCTTTGCACCCATCGACTATCGCGACGACGCCCCCGAGGATGAATGGTCGGGCGACATCGGATGCGGAGTGCAGTACTTCTCCCAGCAGGGAGTTGCGCGGTTGGCTCCCGCCGCAGGTTTCGCGTTCGGGAAAATGGCCTTCCCCGAGCAACTGGCGGAGATCCAGAAGGCGATGACCCGGGGCCATGAGGGCGCCCGCCGGATCTACGAAACGATCGGGGTGTGCTTCGGTTACACCATCGCGCACTACGCCGAGTTCTACGAGATCCAGAACCTTCTCATCCTGGGCCGGGTGACCTCCGGAGAGGGTGGCGAACTCATCCTCGAAAAAGCTGCGGAAGTGCTGCAGGATGAGTTTCCGCAACTGGGCGAACAGATCACCATGACCACTCCGGACGAACAGATGAAACGGCACGGACAGGCGGTGGCCGCTGCCAGCCTGCCGACCCTTGCTCCCTAGCCTCCTTCCCTCTCCCATGCATTTCTCCAGTCCCAGCGCCTCTATTTACGTCCCGCCCGGTCAAACCATCGAGGTCGCGGTTCCCCGGATCACCCACCTAGGGATCGGGGCCCACCAGGATGATCTTGAGTTCATGGCCTTTCACGGAATCGAGGCCTGTTACCGGCAGAACGACAAGTGGTTCGGGGGGATCACCTGCACCAACGGGGCGGGGAGTTCCCGCACGGGCCTCTACAAGGACTACTCCGACGATGAGATGTGCGCCGTGCGCCGCCGCGAACAGGAGCAGGCCGCGGTGGTCGGGGAGTATGCCGCCATGGTTCAACTCGATTACCCGAGCAGCTCCATGAAGGATCCCTCCAACCCTTCACCGGTGGAGGACCTCCTCTCCATCCTGGAAGCAACCCGCCCAGAGGTGGTCTACACCCACAATCCGGCGGACAAGCACGCCACTCATGTAGCGGTCACCGCGGCCGTGCTGAAAGCGCTTCGAGCCCTCCCGCCCGAGGCACAGCCCAGACAGGTCCTCGGTTGCGAAGTCTGGCGCGATCTTGACTGGATGCTCGATGCCGACAAGACCGTGCTCGACGTAAGCGGTCGCCCCAACCTGGCCGCCGCGATCGGTGGAATTTTCGATTCCCAGATTGCCGGCGGCAAACGCTACGATCTCGCCGTGCAGGGGCGACGGCTGGCCAATGCCACCTTCTTCGATTCACACTCGGTCGACGGTGCGGAGCAACTCTGGTTCGCCATGGACCTCACCCCGCTGGTCGACGATCCCGCCCTTGACCCTGTCGAGTTCACCGCCGCCTTCATCCGGCGTTTCGAGGAGGATGTCCGCGGCTCCCTTGGAAACTATTTCTGACCCCTGGACCGACGCGACGGACACGCCCACAGCAACAAATCGTCGACTCGTCAGCAGCCTGCCCCGTTTGGGTCCCTCTCCCTGCCCCTGACCCTGACCCCCCGGGAAGGCAAAGGCTCTTTGACACTTGCCCAAAATCCGCCATTTTAACTTCTCGCTTCTCCCTCAACTCCCTGCGGTCAATGCGATCACCCGCTGCTCCTCATCCTGCCTCTGTCCTGGCGATCACATGTGCCCTTGCACTGCCTGCGGGGACCCTGCTGGCAACCGGTCTTGAAAATGGCGAGATCCAGGCCAACGCACAGTTTCTCTCGGGCGGGCTATCGGTCGGAGCCGAACAGGAACTCACCATGGAGGTGCGCTCGCCCGACCCCGGCCAGTTTCCACCGCTTCCCAATGCGGCGCCAGCCCTCGCCCGGATTGATGCCGCCATGGCGGCTGTCACGCACCTGGCCACCGCAGGATCTTCCAGTGTGCTCAACCAGCTCAACTCCGCGGCCCAGTCCCTGGTCGAATACGTCGACAACCTTGTTGTCAGCGCGGAAGGGATCGCAGTGGGAACGGATTTGATTGTGACCGTGGCCTGGGAGGTCTCCGGGCGGACCGAGTTTAGTGCGCCTGATCGCATCCGCACGCGGAGCAGAGCCCTCCTCGAGGCGACCGGGATTGACCTCGATCCGGACCCCAATGCCCCTGATCCCCCCCGCCAGCAGTGGGCCCGCGACTTTTCGAACTACAACAAGAACATCTCCGGTGAATTCGGACAGGTGAGCCTCGATTTTCTGGTCCAGGCTGGAACTCCCAATCCCGGAAACATCCGCCTCCGCACCGCCACCGGGGTGCTGGTCGGTGGGGCCGGATCGAATTTCACCGGGAATTACAACTGCCAGGCCAGAAGCGAACTGACCGTCACCCTGGTGGGCGCCATCGATGTCAGGACGAAGGCGGGCCAGACTCTCTTTCGCTGGAACACCACCGCGCACTCCGGACTTGATTACGGATTCCGCGACGATGATCCGCCGGTGACCCCTCCACTCACGGTGGGGAATTCCCCAGCTGGTGACGACTTCACCGCTCTGTCCTGGCAGTCCAACGAGAACCGCCACTATTTCGTGGAAATGACCACCGACGACACAAACTGGACCTTCCTCACCGAGGCAGCCGGCAGCGGGGATCTCATCGAAATCGACGTGATCGGGGATCCGCGGGTCACCGGATACCGCCTCCGGGAATTTTTCGGAAGTGAATCACCGGATCACAATGTGCGCTCGCCCCACTTGCACGTCTTCCGGAAGGAGGGCAACGGATTGAAGGTCCGCCTGGCCTGGAACACTCATGCGCAGGAAATCTACCAGCTCAATGAAGTGCTGCCTGACGGTATTCTCTCCCCGGTCTTCGCCGCTATCGGGGATGGCGGCGCGGTCTGGTTCGACTTCGAGCCCACCGGCTCCGGACGCGTGTTCCAGGTCACTGCCATTCAAAACTGAATAACTCTCCGGGGAACCGCAGGCCCCTTGCCATCCTTCACCATCGTGGAGCCTGACGGATCCCGCAATCCTCCGTCCCGGCTGGATCCTGGTTCATCGTGTGGACCCTCAACCCAGGCGCCGGGCTGCCTCTTTTGCGAAGTAACTCAGGATCACATCCGCACCGGCACGCTTGATGCCGGTGAGACTCTCCATGACCACTGCCTGTTCTTCCAGCCAGCCCGCGGCACAGGCGGACTTGATCATGAGGTACTCACCGCTCACCTGGTAGGCTGCCACCGGAAGGGTGGTCTCATCCCGCAGGGCTGCAATCACATCGAGATAGGGCCCGGCCGGCTTGACCATTACCATGTCAGCCCCTTCCTCCTCATCCAGGAGGAGCTCACGGACAGCTTCCCGCACGTTGGCGGGATCCATTTGGTAGGTTTTCTTGTCACCGTCCCTGGGAGCGGAATCAAGTGCTCCACGAAAAGGTCCGTAGTAGGCCGAGGCATACTTGGCAGTATAGCCCAGGATGGAGACCCCCTCGAAGGACGCACCATCCAGGGCACTACGAATAGCGGCGACCCTCCCATCCATCATATCGCTGGGTCCCACCATGTCGGCACCCGCTTGGGCATGGCAGAGAGCCTGCCGACAGAGCACTTCCACCGTCTGGTCATTGAGGATCTCGAGGGATCCATCCTCCCCTCGCCTCACAAGACCGTCCTGGCCGTCTGAATTGTAGGGATCAAGGGCCACGTCGGTAATAACCACCAGGGAGGGATGAGCAGCCTTGAGGGCCTGGACCGCGCGCGGCACCAAACCTTCCGGATTGGCACACTCCTCCGCTTCCGGGGTCTTCAGCCCTTCGGCCATAACAGGAAACAGTATCACGGCCGGGATTCCCAATGCGTGGGCCTTCCCCGCCTCCTGCACGAGGCCATCCAGGGACCAGCGTCGGCAGCCCGGCATGGACGCAATCTCTGCATCCCCCTTGTCTTCATGCAGGAAGAGCGGATAAATGAAGTCGCTGGGGGTAAGCACGGTCTCTCTCACCATGGCTCGGATAGCGGAGGATTTGCGATTGCGCCGGGGGCGATGGAACAGGTTCATGGGAATCTCCTAGAGTGGTTTCAGTTCGTATCCATTCTGGCCGTCTTTCACGGTCCAGCCTAGTGTCTTAAGCTCGTCGCGGACCGCATCGGCCCCGGCCCAGTCCCTGGCGATCCGGGCTTCCTGCCGCTTCTCGGCCAGGGCGACCACCTCGGGGGGCGCCTCCGGATCCTCCAGATCCGGCAGCAGCAACCCCAAGGCCGCCAGAATAGCATGAAACCCCAGCCAATTCACCCTCGGATCACCTTCGGTGTCGGCCGTCCGCAACCCCGTGAAGAGCTGGCCCAGTCCTTCCGGAGTATTCAGGTCGTCATTGAGGGCCGCCAGGGCAGGGGTAAAGACCCCGTGATCCTCCAGCTTGCAGAGCTCCTTGTAGGAAGGAGCCGCTTGACCGTCCCGACCGGCTGCTTCTGCAAGGCGGGCCTCGGCCCGCACGAGCTTGCTCAGGGCTTCCCGCGCCGCATGCAACCCATCGAAGGTAAAATTGAGCTGCTTCCGATGGTGCGCACTGATGAGCACGTAACGCACCTCCATCGCGGTTGCCCCCGGGTCATTCCCCAGATCCTCCAGGGTGTAGAGGTTGTTGAGCGACTTGGACATCTTCTCCCCATCAACCATCAGGAAACGCGGGTGGAACCAGATGCGGGCGAAGTCCCCTCCACAGGCACACCGCGACTGGGCGATCTCGTTTTCGTGGTGGGGAAACTTGAGATCTTCGCCCCCACTATGAAGATCAAAACTCTCTCCGAGGTACTTGAAGCTCATCGCGGAGCACTCCAGATGCCAGCCAGGCCGCCCTTCGCCCCAGGGACTCTCCCAGTAATTATCCCCGTCATCCGGACGCCGTCCCTTCCAAAGGACGAAATCGGATACGCTGTCCTTCTCGTACTCGTCGGCGTTAGCCCTTCGATCCTGCGTCTTCCCCAGTTCGAGTTCCTGCTGGTCAAGTCGAGCCAGCTTTCCGTAGTCCCCGAAGGACGCGATCCGGAAGTAGACTGAGCCATCCCCGGAAGGATAGGCGTGTCCCTTCTCGATCAGGGTCTCAATCATGGCGATCTGCTCCGGTATGTGCTTCACCGCTCTGGGTTCCACATGAGGCTCCAGGCAGTGAAGAGCCTCACAGTCCCTGTGAAACCGGGCCGTCCATTTTTCGGTGAATTCAGTCAGCGCCATCCCGGCAGCCTGCGAATCGCGGATGGTCTTATCGTCCACGTCCGTAATATTACGCACGTGCTTGGTCCGCATCCCGCTCACCTCCATTACCCTCCGGAGAACGTCATTCAGAACAAATGTCCGAAAATTGCCGATATGCGCCGGCCCGTAGACAGTGGGCCCACAGCAATAAAACCTGAAGGCCTTGCCGTCGGCTGGCTCTATTTCACGCATCTCACGCGTCATGGTGTCGAACAAGCGCACGCCGTGCTCTAACGGCGGGACACGCCCTTCGCAAGCCTCCGCTTGCCTGCCTTCGGCAGGCCCCGGCTGCGCGGGGGATTGTCCTCCTCTCCATGACCCGGTAACACAAAGAGATTCGTAACAGGTCAGGAACAAGCAGGACCCCTCAAAGACAAGAATTCGCCACCTTGCGGTGGTATCCTGCCCCATCCTGGTCCACATTCAGGAGTGGCCACGCAAAAGAAAGCGATGTTCACTCCCGAGCAGAAGCGGGCCCTCCTCATTGGCTTCGGGCTCATTCTGGCGGTCGCGACCATCCTTGTCCTCATCTGGTTGGGCATGTTCCTGCCTGGTTTCGCCGGGGAAGTGTTCCGGAAACTGGCGGGGATGATGTGGACGCCCCTCGTCCTCGACCTTTCCCTCTTCCTCCTTGGAATCATCCTGATCCTCTCGCTCAACATGTTCATCCGGGCCCGAAAGGGCGATGAGTATGTCTATCTGGAGCAGGTGGAGGATCCCCCGACAGATCTCCCCGTAGAGGCCCGCTCCGCCATCTTCCATGAAGCCCCCGACCCGGAGAGCCTTAGTCCCAGCCTCGCCGCCATTGAAGGGGCCCTCGAACTCAGTGACCTCTCAGAGGCCACCAGCCTTCTCTTCGAGTTGCCCTCGGACCAACTTGAGGAGCCGGACGTGCTTGCGCTCAGGATCGCGCTTGCGCACCACAAGGGGCACCATCGGAAAGCCGGCGATCTGCTGGAACAGCTCCGGGTCAAGTCGCCTCAGCATCCCCTGTGCGAGAACTCGCGTGGGACGTCTCCCGCTGATTGAGCTTTTCTCCACATCGCCGACAGAACTTCGCATCGAGGAGATGGCCATGCACCCCACAGGAGGGACATGCGTCGGTGGTCTCGTCCTGACGGTTCATGGCGGCATTGAAAGTTTCGCCAATGACGATCCCGGTCGGCACCGCAATGATACAATATCCGAGCAGCACACAGAAGGCCGCCAGCGCCTTGCCCGCTACCGTGAGCAGGGGCATATCTCCATATCCCAGGGTGGTCACCGTCACAATGGCCCAGTAGACGCTGACGGGAATGTTCTCAAACTTGCTCCCTGGTTGCCCTGATTCAAGGAGATAGGCCACCGTCCCCATGATGGTGGCGAGGAGCAGCATGGCAAAGAAGAAGACCGTGATCTTGGTCCGACTTGCCAGCAATCCCCGCATGATGACGCTCCCTCCCCGCACATGGCCGACCATCTTGAGCACCCGGAACATGCGCAGGAGCCGCAGAATCCGGATAACCAGGAGGGATTGGCTCCCTGCCACGAAAATGGCGAGGAAGGTCGGGATCCAGGAGAGAAAGTCGATAATCCCGAAAAAGCTGAAAATGTAGCGGGCAGGGCGCCGTACAATCCAGATACGCAGGAAGTACTCACTCATGAAAAGAGCGGTAAAGAACCACTCTGCCCCCTTGAGCACGGTCCCCCAGCGGTCCGACACCGAACCGATGCTCTCCAGCATGACGGCCACCACGCTGAGGCCAATGGCCCACAACAGTATCACATCAAAGGCCTTGCCCGCCCTGGTTTCCGCCTCAAAGACAATTTTCCAGAGGCGCTCGCGGGTTTCGCTGTGTGTGGGTGGAGTCGGCTCCTCGGCCATCTGGCCGATTCTAGCAGGTTCCCCCTAACCTTGGAACCCACATTCCGGGGAGATTCCTATCCCGCGAAAATCGGATCCTGCCAGTCGGGAAAAGGGCGAATTGACCACTCGCAGCCCTCAATCGTCACGGCCCAGCACATTGCGCATCTGCTCTACCGAACGGCGATTATACTCGTCGTCACTGATGATGAGAGGTTCGGGAAAGACCCGGCGGCGAAAGTCTGTGTAGCCGTCACTCGGCTTGTCAACCGGACCGGCATTACTCTCGCGGGCCCCGCCTGCCTTGTAGACGCCTGTCCCCGCCCTGCGACCATGAAAGCGTGACTTGCGGGCAAGATGGGAGGGGCTCGTTACCTGAACACGCGATGGGGTCTGGAAGCGGGAGCCATCCGTCTTTCCCCGGTAGCTCCCGGTCCGAGCCTGCCCAGGACCCTTCCACTTAGGCGATTGGTAGTTTCCGGCCCGGTAGACGGCCTTTCCCACCCCGCCCCCGAAGGAAATGTCCCGCTTGCCTTCATACTGGCTGCGAACAGGCCCGGTGAAGTTGCCCATCTTGTCCTTCTTCAACGAGCGGGAATCAAAGGCGAAGCGTTTTTCGAGGGCGTTGAGGCCTTCCGTTTCTCCAAGAGCAATAACCTGCTTGTCACGATTCCGGGTCTTCACCGTACTGGTTGTACTGGCAGCATTGACCCCACCCGTGCCCGAACACGAACTGCACACCACCGCAGTGGCGGTAAATGCTCCAAGCAAGAGAACATGGAAGATATAACGCAAGGGACAGGCAACGTGGGGGCAACGACATTTCTTGTCAATGACGCAGGCGGGTGACGACCCCTTCTCGAATCCGACATTTGATCTCTGGTCCTTCAATCCCTATAAAGGGGCATGCACCCCTCCCTTTTCAACCAGACCCCCGTGGACCTGGCGGCCATGCTGGAAGGTTTGGGTGAACCCTCCTACCGGGGAACGCAGATCCTGGAGTGGCTCTGGCAGAAACGCAGCACTTCGATCGACGAGATGAGTAATCTGCCCGTCGGGTTGCGTGATCACCTGAAGGAGAGCTTCTCTCTGCGTTCGCTTACCCACGTCCGGACACAGGGATCGCACGACAGCACGCGCAAGTTCCTCTTCCGCCTGCAGGACGGGTCCCATGTGGAATGCGTCCTCATTCCTGCCTCACCGGCACTCTATGGTGAACGCGCCGACCGCCGTACATTGTGCGTCTCCTCCCAGGTCGGTTGCGCCTATGGCTGCAAGTTCTGCGCCTCGGGTCTGGATGGCTTCTCCCGCAATCTCACGGCAGACGAAATCGCAGGGCAGGTTCTTCTCGCTGAGGAGTTGAGCAGCGAGAAGGTCAACAACATCGTCTTCATGGGCATGGGGGAACCCCTTGCCAATCTGTCCCAGCTGCTCAAGGCCCTGGAATTGATCACCGCCCCGTGGGGGCTTGGAATCGGCGCGCGTCGTCTCACCGTTTCAACCGCCGGACTGGTCCCGCAGATCCGCAAGCTGGCAGATCACCCCCAACAGATCCGCCTGGCCATCTCCCTCCATGGTGCCAGCGACGAAGTACGCGACCGGATCATGCCGATCAATCGCAAGTGGCCCCTGTCAGAGCTGTTCAAGGCCCTGCGCTACTGGACAGAGCGCAAAAAACAGACAATCACCCTCGAATATATCCTGATCGACGACGTCAACGCCGACCTTGCCCAGGCGACTTTGCTCGCACAGCGCGCAAAGTCGCTTCAGGCCAAGGTGAATCTGATTCCCTACAACACGGTGGAAGGCCTGCCGTGGAAACGCCCGGACGATCCACAATGCCGTGCCTTCCGGGATGCCCTGGTGAAAAGCGGAGTCCCCGCCACCCTTCGCCTCGAAAAGGGGCACGACATCGATGCCGCCTGCGGACAGCTCCGACTCAAGGAGGAGAAAAAAATCAGGACGGACGTGGACTAGAACGGGATATCTCCCTCGTCGTCGTCGAGGTCATCGGCCGCAGGGGACGCTCCCTGCGACTGAGCGGACGGTTCCGACTGTTGTTGCGGCGAGTCGGCGCTCCGGGCCTGGCCTCCGCCTCCACGGCCATCCGAAAGAAACTGCATGTTTTCACCGACTACCTTGAGTTTGCTGCGTTTCTGACCGGTATTCTTGTCTTCCCAGGTGTCCATCTGGAGACGCCCCTCGATATAAACCGGGCGTCCCTTCACGAGATACTGCTGGGCCAGTTCCGCCTGTCGTGCCCAAAGGGTCACATCAATGAAGGTTGTTTCCTCCTGCCGCTCTCCCTGGTCGTTGGTCCGGACCCGGTTGACGGCCATCCCCAGTTCGGCAACCGCGGTTCCCTTCGGCGTGTAGCGCAGCTCAGGATCCCGGGTCAGGTTTCCAATGAGCATCACCTTGTTCAAATTTGCCATGTCCCGTACCGTAGCGCGGGACAGGTCGCCACCAAGGAAAATAAAAAGTGGAGAGGGCCCTTGGAAAAGCCCCCCGTCTGGCGAGCGGCAGGCCAGCAAGCCGTTCAACCGGCTCACAACAGGAGCAGCGGTGACACAAAAACGGCACGCCGGGGCGTGCCGTCACTCAATCGCAGGGTTCTTTCCGAAGCGCAGATTCCGGGCCAGGTCAGCTTAAGCGAGACGCTGGTAGTGCTGCAGGTGAATGAGAGTATTCAGCTTGAGCTTGCTCTGAATATTCCGGAACTGCTGGGTATCGGCTTCGAAGATGTAGTTCACATAATGCCCTCCCTCAAGGTGACGAGCGTTGTTTGCGAACTTCCGGCGGCCCATCTGCTTGATCTCATCAAGCTTGGCGCCTTCCGCTTCCATCTCCTTGGCGACGGCTCCAACGAGTTCGTCGACACTATCTTCCTGTCCCTTCGTGTTCAGAACAATCAGGCCTTCGTATTTCCTGTTCATCCTCTGGTATCTTGGGTTGCGATTTTGGATCGGGTTCTGATTCCGGCCCCTTCGGCCGGACATTAAACCGGTTGGCGGCTTTGCTGACGCCCTCCGAGACCGCAACCTGAACAGCATCAACAGCGCTGGCAAGCGCCTTTTCTGCCACCTCACGCTCCTCCTCCCGGAAGCGGCCGAGCACATGCCCCGTGAGTCTGGAGCCTGGAACACCTCCGATCCCGATCTTGAGCCGGGGAAAATCCCGGGACCCTAACTCGGTAATGAGACTCTGGATTCCGTTATGTCCACCGGAACCTCCGGTCATGCGGAAGCGCTGCTGCCCCAGTGGAAGGGCCACATCATCATAGACCACCAGGACCTTCTCCGCGGGAATCTTGTAGAAGCGGGCTGCCACCGCCACCGCCCGGCCGCTCAGGTTCATGTAGGTCTGTGGCTTGAGGAGAAGAAGCCCCTCAGCGGTCCGGCACACTTCGGCCTGCCATTTCTTCTCCCGCTGAAAGACAAGACCGGCAGCGGCAGCCAGACCTCCGAGCACCTCGAAGCCCACATTGTGCCTGGTCCCGGCATAGTCCTTACCAGGATTCCCCAGGCCCACCACCAGTCGCGGAACATCCGACACGCACCCTTCATAACGATTCCAGACGGGAATTGCGCCACGAAAATTGGCTCGGGAGACGGGAAGGTCCTCCCGCGGGCAACAAAAACCCGGGGGAGGTCCCCGGGTTTCGTGTTTTAAACAGATGACCGGTGGAACAGGATGCCGGATTAGTCCGAGCCCTCTTCGCTGGTATCGCCACCTTCCTGTGCGGCGCCCTCCTCGGATTCTTCCCCTTCTTCGCCCTCACCCAATTCGTCCTCATCGGCTGCCTCATCGCTGAGAGCAATCCGCGTCTTGGCCGCCAGGGCCACCACCACATCCGCACCAAGGGTAGGCGAAACCCCTTCTGTCCACTGCATCCCCCCAATGTGGAGAGCATCGCCGACGTCGAGATCGCTCACATCCCCTTCGATCGTCTCAGGAAGATCCTTGGGCAGACACTTGATCTCGATTGTGTAGAGCAGCTGCTCGAGTTGTCCTCCCAGTTTCACGCCCAACGCCTCACCGTTCAGGACGACGGGTATCTGGGCTGTGATCTCGGTGGCTTCATTGATGGCCAGGAAATCGGCATGGAGGATGTTGCCGCTCAGTGGATCGTGCTGAAGATCCTTCACGAAGGCCAGTTGCTGGCCCCCACCATCCAGTTCCAAGTCCACCAGAACATTGGCGGAAGCGCTGGCGCCAATCATATCCCGGAAATCCTTGGCACTGATCTTGACGTTACGGGTTTCCGAACCACCGCCATAAACCACCGAGGGGATAAATCCTTCCCGGCGCATGCGCTTGAGCATGCCGGTGCCGGTGCGCTTGCGATCCTCTGCCTTGAGTGTGTGCGTCTTTGCCATGGGTCCGTGGGATTTCTGATGGGGCGGCGGGCTCGGGCACGCACCGCAGGGGGGCGGCTAGCTACACGGATCCGCCCTCGATGTCAAAGAGAGAACTGACGGATTTGCCGTTATGGATTCGCTGGATGGCCTCGCCCAGGAGCCCCGCAACGGTGAGCGTGCTCACCTTGGCCCGGCAGGCCTCGGGCGGCAGTGGGGTCGAGTCTGTGGTGATCACCTCGTCGATATCGGAACTCATGATGCGTTCGCACCCGAGATCCCCCAGCACGGCGTGGGAAACACCGGCAAAAATCCGGCCAGCCCCGTTGCTCTTGAGGGTCTCCGCGGCCGCACAGAGCGTTCCGGCCGTTTCGGTCATATCATCCACGATGATGGCGTCCCGACCCTCCACTTCCCCGATGAGCTTCATGGGCTCCACCACGGTGGCGGAGATCCGCTGCTTGGCCACAATGGCCAATTCGGCCCCGAGGGCATTTGCGTAACTGCGGGCAATCTTGACTCCCCCGACGTCGGGAGAGACCACCGTGATTTCGCGGTCCGAACCATTCCGCTGCTGGCGCAGGTGCTTGAGAAGAACCGGCTTGGCGTAGAGATGGTCGACCGGAATGTCGAAGAAGCCCTGCACCTGGGCGGCGTGCAGGTCCATGGTGAGCACCCGATCAACTCCCGCTGCTTCGATAAGGTTGGCCACCAGCTTGGCCGTAATGGGAACACGGGGCTTGTCCTTCCGGTCCTGACGGGCATAGCCAAAGAAGGGGATGACGGCAGTAATGCGCTCCGCACTGGCCCGGCGCACCGCATCCACCATGATGAGGAGCTCCATCAGGTTCTGGTTGGTGGGCGGGCAGGTGGGCTGGATAAGAAAAACATCCTGGCGACGAACGTTTTCATTAATTCGCACGGAGGTCTCACCATCTGGAAAACTGGTGACTTCGGCGTCGGCCAAACTGGTTCCGATCTGGTCGGCAATTCCCTGGGCGAGGGAGGGGTGGGCGTTCCCGGTAAGAAGTTTCATGGCAGGCGGTGGCCAAGGATTGGTTATTAGTTTCTGGCCGTGAGGGCGAGGAGAATCGACGGCAGTTCCTGACTCCCGTCAGAATTTCCCATCCCCCAGCGCGCTACTTGCTCCCCTTCCTTCTCAACACCGCAGGAACGGTCTTGAGAAGGATCCTGAGGTCGAGCCCGAGCGACCAGTTGTCGATGTACTCAAGATCCAGGCGCACCCACTCATCAAAGCTGGTGATCTTGTTGCGGCCGCTCACCTGCCAGAGGCAGGTAATCCCCGGTTTTACACTAAGACGGCGCCGGTGCTCGGACTTGGCAAACTGCTCGACTTCATAGAGGGGAAGTGGCCGCGGACCGACCAGACTCATGTCCCCCCGCAGCACATTGAGCAGTTGGGGCAGCTCGTCCATGCTGGTACGCCGCAGAAAGTTCCCGAATCCGAAAACCCGGGGATCGTTCTCCAACTTGAAGACCGGACCCGACATCTCGTTACCCTCGGATTCCTTGATGTCGTCAAGTTGATCTTCCGCATCCGGGTGCATGGTCCGGAATTTCCACATCGTGAACGGTTTGCCATAACGCCCGGCCCGTTTCTGGCAGAAAAAGACCGGATTCCTAGGGCTCCCGATCTTGATGATAAGGGCGACCCACCACCAGATGAGGACGATGGAGACGCCCAGAACGACCGCGGACACCAGGAAATCAATCGCCCCTTTCACCCAGAGGGCCCAGGACAACTCCGGGGTGGACCGCAGGACCAGCATGGGCTTGCCCCCGATGCTGTCAAAGTCGGGACGGGCTACCTGCGTCTGAATGAAATCCGCCGAGATCCAGGCCTCGACACCCTGTAACTCGCAGATCTCCACCAATTCAGCCAGTTTTCCAAACTCGGTCTGCCTGGGGGCGAAAATCACCCGGGCGACCGATTCGCGCTTGAGGAGGCTGGTGAACTCTTCCGGGGTTCCCTCGGACGGTTGGTAGTGGGCCACCACCTTGTATTCGGTCAGGACATCCGAGGGCAGGCTTGCTTCGAATTCCTTGATGGACTCCTGGGAGCCGACGTAAATGACCGCCTCCTTGGCATCTTCCACACGCACCGAGTGCAGCACGAAGATGCGCACCAGCCTCTCACGCATCAGGACCAGGCAGATCGCAATGGGGACGGCCGCACCAAGGGTCAGTCGAGGCGTAATGTCTCCCAGCTTGAAGAAGACCACCAGGGCCCCGACCACCACCCCCACGATGATGAGGGATTTGGCCATCTGGACGAGTGAATCCCGGAGGCGCTTGCGCAGGGGATGGCGATAGAAACCGAAGGCCTCCAGCGCGATGGGAGTGAGAGGAATGATGACGAAAAGCAACGGCATCATCTCGGTGAGGCCGATCGTATTATCTCCCCGCTTCCAGACCTCCCACTTGTCGAGGATCCAAAGAAGATCATCGCGTATGGCGGCACTGATCACGAAAGCCGCGTAAACAAGGGTGGCATCGACGAACTGCAATGCCTGCACCGAGAGGGCTTCTTTACGTCCTTGGGCCATCAGCGGGTCGTTGGGTCATCCGGTCGGGGAAACCGAATAAGGATGTCGGGCGGAAACGCAGGCCGGATCTTTCCGTCCTGCAATGATTTAATGTATGATTCAAGAATCCTCCGCCGTTCCCGGAATTCCTGCGGTCGGCTGAAACGGTAGCCGCGGCGGATGGAAAGATCCAGATAATCCTGAGCGCGGAGGAAGCAGCCGAAAGCCTCTTCCGGTCGGCGGCTGTACCAGAGTTGTTTGCCCCGCAGGGCGAGGTGAAGAGAGAGGCCGGCATAGGCTCCGAACTTGCGTTCCCGGCGTCTGGCAACCCGAATCGCCTCCACATGCACCCCGGCAGCTTTGTCGAACTCCCCGAGCAGATCGAGTACGAGGCCAAGCTCAATCAGGCTGCGCGGATCCTCAGGGTGACGCTTATGAGCCAGGTCCAATCCCCACCGGGCTTCCTCGAGGCGAAAGATATTTTCGGGCCGGTCCGCTTCCGGGGTCTGTGTATAGGCGCTCAACTGCAGGCGACCGTACATTTCGGCCGCGAAATAGTGCGGTGAATCCTCCACCAGTTTGCGCAGGCGGGGCAATTCTCCGGGATCCACTTCGAAGTTGGCCCCCCGTTGCTGTTCCCACTGGATCCATCCCCCCGCATGCAAGCTCTCCTTGCCTACCACAACCACAGCCAGAAGGGATATCACGATCACCAGAGTGACATGTCCGCCTTGAGCAAGGATGGAACGGGTTGGGGATGCTGCAGGCATGACAAGTCCGATGGCAAGGGATGCCATCATGAGAATAGGCAGGAGATGGGGTTGAAAATCGAAGGCCGCGTGAAGCATTCCCCCCACCAACCCGGCAGCAGCGCCTACCTGCAGACCACGCTGGAGCGACGGAGGATCCTCCCCTCTCTGGTGTGATGGAAACAGCGCACCCAGAAGCACGGCGATAAGGAATCCCAGGATGAGAACCAGCCCGATCAGGCCGTAGTCGCAGAGCACCTGAAGATATTCGCTGTGGGCCAGCTCGGGATCATCGACCCAGCTGGGGATATCCGTGTCCCAGTGCTGGATGGCGAGATAACGATAGCTCTGGCTCCCGTTTCCAACCAGTGGCTTTTCCTGCCAGATCTCGAAGGCCACACCCGCCAGTCCCAGTCGCGAACTTTGACCCAGCAGGTTGCCAAGATCAGATCCCTGATCCCGCTGTACACTCAGGGAGGAAGTCGCCAGCACCACCGCCCCCACGATCCCGAGAGCAAGAGCTCCGAGAATACTCCAGGCTGCAAGCCGAACCCCCGGACTGCGATGGCGGACCCTTGCCATAACAACAAAGGCAACGGCACACCCCAGCCCCCCCACAGTGGCGGCGAACCCAGCCCGTGACTTGGTCAACCAGACCAGAAGGAGACCGGCCCCTGCCAGGAGCAGGAAGGGAGCCCGCGCCCTCCACCTGGTCGAGCACAGCGCCACTCCAAGGAAGAGGGGCACCATGATAGCCATGAGTCCCGCCAGGTTATTCCACTGCCAGAAGAGTCCGCTCACTCCTTCTCCGCTCGGGCGCGTCCGTCGGAAGAAGGTGAAGTGGGGATCGAAGAATTCCTGGTAGATCCCCGCGAGAAACTGTGCCCCAAAGACAACAGTGAGCCCCGAGAGAAGGATTATCCGCTCACGCCGGGTGCCCACACAGGTGGGCACCGTGACGATCGTAAGCCAGGCCATGGTGATGAGGTGCAGGTCATGGCGACCCAGATCCCACACTTCCGAGAAAAGAGCCCGCAAGGTGAAGTAGAGCAGCGCTGGCACGCCCGCCAGCAGGATCGGCGTCCGCACGACCCGTCCCGTCCGAACCGCCTCCGCCAATCCCAGAAGGGCCCCGATCACCACCAACGGCACGGCCACCGCGCTGCGGTGGAGTTCAAGCCCTCCCGCCAGGAGAATGGCAGTCACCCAGCCCGCAAAAAGAAAAAGCAGAGCGGAAGGCGCCAACCAGTGCACACGCACGGATCGGGCTTGGACAGGATGGTCGCTCATGGCGTTAACTTGGAAAGCGGCGAAACGGAAACGTTCACCCTAAAGCAGTAAACCAGCCCACCAGCAGGATCCAGGTGGCAAGTGAAAGGACCAACCCGGGGCTCTTGAGAAGAAGGCGCTCGGGAGTTTCCACTACGGTGGAGCGCCAGGCCAGTCGCAGGTAGCTCATCAGTCCGGTCAGGGCAGGGATGGTGGTGAAGACGAAGGGGATGCGGTCGGGACGATTGAGGCAGTAGGCCAGGTAGATGGCTCCGGCAAGGAGGGCGCTGCATCCGGTCAGGACGTCGAGGAGATCAGCCGTATAGCCCCGCAGGGCCCGCCGGGTGATCCCCATCTCGCGACGGGTTTTCTCGAGGAGGAGCCACTCCCCCTTGCGTTTTCCAAAGCCGAGCAGGAGCGCGAGGAAGTAGGTACAGCTCAGGAGCCAGCCGGTAGGATGGGCGGTAAGGTCGAAGCGCTGCAGAGCGTAAGACCCGGCCGCCACCCGCGCCACGAACCCTGTGGCCAGGACGAGGACATCGAGAAGTGGCAGCCCGCGCAGGTAATACGAGTAGATCCAGGAAAGCAGGTAGTAACCCGCCAGCAACCCCGTCACGATGCCTCCTCCATAGAACCACCAGGAAGATCCCAGCGCCCCACCGGCCAGAAGGACTATCGCCAGCCAGGCCTGGCGCACGGAAATCTGACCGCTCGCGATAGGCCGCCTGCACTTGCGGGGATGGCGCCGGTCTTCCGCACGATTCACAATGTCATTAGCGAGATAGACCGAGCTGGAAATCAGGCAGAAGCAGAAAACGATTGGCAGCACCGCCATCCAGGCTTCAAGTTCCAGCATGGACCCGTGAAAGAAAAGGGCTGTCAGGCAGAACCCGCTCTTGATCCAATGCGACGTCCGCAGAGCCGCCAGCCACTTCCGGACTGGGTCAGCGATCAGGTGTGCTGTCGTTTTCTCTGGCATCTAACCGAAATTAAGATAGGCCCTCGCGCCATCCGGGTATCCCTCCCGAACCGGTCACCGGCCCGCTCCGGAACCCGCGTACTTCCTCACATCCATGAAATCGGGAAGGGTCCCGAATCCCACCCAGAGATCCCCCGGGTCATCCCCGCGCTCCCTGCGAAGTTTCTCCCATTTTTCTGCTGTGACAGGCAGACCCCACCAGGGATCCTGGTCGTAGGGACTCTCCAGTTGCACGAGCTCCCCGGTCTGTCGCATGCGACGTCCCAATTGCTCAAGTGGTTCCCGGTCCCGCCCGGCGATCACCCCTCGATGCCCCCGCAATTCGTCCACGTTCCAGTCCTTCTTGCTCCATGGGCTCAGTCGGAAATCGTTACCTCTGAAATACTTATGTAGAGCGAGCTTTATACTGACCCCGGTATTGGGTGGGCCTGCCTCTGGCCTCCCGGGAGTCCAGAGGAGAATGCGTTCCCCATGGGACTCCCCCACCACCTGCAGGCGTCCGCGTTCGAGCAAAGAGAGGAGGGAGTTCCGGTTGGAGCCTTCGGTGGAATTCACCCCTCGCTGCCGTTTGCCCAAAGTGCGTTCGTCGAAGAGAACGAACTCGGCGTCTTCGATCCGGCGAACCTGCTCTTTCCCGAAGAGGGCGACCTGCTCTTTCCCGAAGAGGGCGAGATGGAACGTGCCGTAGGACACCAGTCCGCTGCTGAGAATAACTCCCTCCCCCTCAGGCAGACTCGCAGGATTCACCGTGCTCCAGGCCGCCCAAACCCGCTGGTTGTGATCGACCGTCTCCTCCGCGCCGTCGGCCAGGCGGCCAAAAAACCATCCGTAGCCTCCCATCGGCCAGAAGCCGTCGGTCGAAGGAAAGAGGGTAGACGGGGAGGTGACCAGTGCTCCCTGGCGCCAGTCAGCCATGCGCACGCCCACGATCCAGGGTCCCATGGTCCCGAGAAGAGTGAGCACGATGGCAAGCTGTCCGGGACGACGCCGACCAATCGCGGACCAGACCTCACGCCCGCGCTCGAAAAAGATGGTCAGAAGGATCGCGAGGGCCGGGAGGAACAGATGGCGCGGAGTATATAACACGCACCCGTAAAAGATGAGAGGCAGCAGGACGGCAGCGGCCACGAGGCAGCGGTAGAACGACCGCCCACCCGCAAGGGTGGCGGCAAAGACAAGCAGGAGAAGGAGAAGGGCCCCCAGGCCACCCCCAATGAAAGCGACGAAGGTGGGTAGAACAAAGAAGGGAGCGGGCAGGACCGCGAAACCGTCACTGAGCAGTAATCCCAGGACAACGGCAAAACCAGTGCCCATCAACATGGCCTGCACCCGCCGGTCTTGAAAGAGCGCCCTCAGGGAGTCCTCACGGACCGTGAAGAACGCCAGCAAAGGCATGAGCAGGAGGGCGTCCTGGCGCGCCGCGGTAGCTGCCCACGCCAGGAGGCCCACCAGGAAGACCCTCCCCACCGACGGTTGTGCCACGTCTTCCCCATCATTTCCCCGCCCCGGAGGGGGCCGCAGCATCACCACGAGGACGAGGAGAAAGGACGCTGAAATCATGTTGGGCGAGAGGAACATCCCCGAAAAGGACAATACAGGGGTGAACAGCGCGCCGTAGAGGATGGCAACCTGCACCCCTGTCCATCTTCGCTGCGAACCCACCACCGAGAGCAGGGCAAGAGCGAAAAGGGTGACCGCCAGCAGGTTTCCCTCCCTCACGATGACCATGGATTTCTCGCCAGACGGGCTGCGCAGTTTGAGCCAGGCCGCCGTCACCCAGTAGGAGAAGTACTGCTTGTCGTAGTTGTAGCTGTCGTTGTCCGAGAGGGCCTTGTCGCCCACCGCCAACTGCACCGCGCCCCCGAGCAGTGAGGCCTGATCACTCTCGCGCATGACCGGACCGACTGCCCAGATTTCCAGGCAGATCCAGACCACGGTCACGAGAGACGCCGCAAGGCGCATCTTTCCGGAACGCGTCATTCCTATTCAGGGGCGAGGGGATTGAGCACGGCGAAGTACTGGAGCTTCCTGCCGAAGAAAGCATTCACCACGGGCGGGTAAAGATCGATAGAGGTTCGCTCCATCTGCACGGAGAGGGCACACTCCCTGAAGAGGTCGTGCCACCCGCTCACGGTGGGGTAACGGAAAAGACAGCGCACGCCATAGCCGGCATTAGCGGCCCAGTCGAGGAAGGAAATCCGCGGCCAGGCCAGAAAGGATCCGGTCTTGTGATCCTTGACGATCACACGCTTGCGCGCCACTCGTCCGGCCTCCTGCAACAGACGACCGGGATTCTCTTCGTGATGGAGAACGTCAGCCAGCAAAACGTTGTCGATGGAACCTTCCTCGTAGGGAATGGTCTCTCCGTCGTAGGGATCGACCGGGATGACGCAGCCCTCCCGCACATTGGTTTCCAGACCGCGGACCTCCAGCCCGTAGTCGCGGGTAAGCGCAGCACCGAGGGCGCCCGCACCACAGCCGATATCGAGGAGTGACTCACCCCGTGGCAGGCACCCCCCGAGGACCTTGAGCAGGACCTCCAGGCGCCGCTCGTAAACCGGTGCGTGCAACGTGCGCAAAAGGGCCTTCATTCGGCCTCGGTCGCTCCCAGCGATTTCTGGAACATGGGAGCATATTGCTCGATGAAGGAAAAGGCGCGCAAACGAGCCTCTTCGTCAGCATTTGCGATTTCCTCGGGAGTCTTATTCCCCTCAAGGTCGACATGGACCAACACGCTGGGATACCCCCAGCGGTTGTTGAGGTTCCTGAACATGTTATCCAGGACAGTATAGAGGATGCGCTCGAAGTCAGAAGGGGTCGACCGCTTGGCTCCGATCCACCAGTAGATGTAATGGGCACGCGCGTTGCGGATGCTACCGTCCTCTTCGCTCACCTTGCGCAGGAGCGTGAAATCCATGACTTTCATATCCTGACCGGCAACGGAAAGAGTGACCGTTTCCTTCTTCGCGATCCGCCATCCCTGCGCACGGAGGCAGACCTGGGGGCGGTGGAGACTCCGGCGATCATTCCCACTCAGAATAAGACTGACCGAGATTCCCTCCTCGCTGGCCTCAACCTCATTCGACGCCGTCGATTTCTTCGGGACATAGAGCATCTTCAGGAGGCCCGTATCCTCGGGCAGCCATTTTTTTTCCTCCATGGAGATTGGCCGCTCGAAACCCAGATAACCAGGAACCTGATCCCTGGCCGGCAGCTCCAGAATCATTCCCGACTCCGAATTTTCCGCCGCATTCGGAAAGAGCACGCAGACCCCGATCGTGGTGGAGACCAGCAGCAGCACTACCAGGCTCCGAACAACGGCTTGTCTGATCGTGATCATTCGGGTGTGGAATCCTCCGGTTTTTCGTCGGCCGTCACCTCTTCCTTCACCCCCACCACCCGGGAGCGAACGCGCTTTCTCTTCAACGATTTGAATCCGCCATTGAGCACCTCCACGAGAACCAGCATGCAGATGAGGGCCACGATGAAGACCGCAATCCCGGCCCCGGTGTGGAAGGCGGAGGGATGGTCATCCGTGCCGATGGCGAAATCCTTGGAGGCCCAGATCGTGCCATAGTAGAGAAGGAGCATCCGGACGAAGTTGCCGAAGATCGCGAAGGGCACGGCGGAAACGGCCAGAAGCAGGCGATGCCAGCTTTTTTTCAGCGAGAGATACCCGTAGAGGAGGCTCACCATCCCGAGGGCAAAGAGGGAACGCAACCCGGAGCATGCCACTGCAATCCCCAGCGAGAAGCGATCACCGGCCGGCACTGCTTCCGAGGGCGGCGAATAAAGGGACGTCCCCGAGCGGATGACATCAACTCCCGTGACCTTGAGATAAACCTCCGTCAACTTGGTCATGAGGAGCTGCAGGGGGCTGGCAATCGGTTCGATGAGAAAGACCAGCGGCCAGGTCAATCCGAAGAGAACCCAAAGCCAGAAGGCCCGCTTGAAGAATTCGATGCCGAGGAACCACAGGATGAAACCGGCCACCAGGATCTGGCCCGCGAAGTAGCCTACGTACTTCTCATTGGCCTTGTAGCCTCCGAAGTAGATGAAACAACCGAAGGCGAGCAGGACGAGACCGAGGTAACTTGGTCTGATGGGGATCCCTGCGAAGCGTTTGCGGGTGACCCAGAGCAGGAGGACAACGACGGGAGGCACAAAGTAGCCAAAGGCCCATTCCCCCTTCTCCATGCGATATCCCTGCCGCATGTTGCTCCACAGAGTGGAGCGCTCGAACATATAGCCGGTGGAATATCCAAACCCGAAGTAGAGGTATCCCATTACCAGAATCACGCAGCTCACCATGATGGCCATGGGGAGACGGTTCTCGCCGTTGGAAAAACTTGGGCTGCTACTCATGGCAGGAGGCACCTAAACAAGACCGATTGCATGCAGGTGGCAAGGATTCAGTCTGCTCCGGTGGAGTTCGGAGATCACCTGTAATGAAACAGCTCCAGCACCTCCGAAAGGGCCTCATCAAGCTGCTCGACAGTCTCCGAATTCAGTTTTTTGCGGTGGTTTCCCGGTTTCACCGATCGTTTATGAGAAAGGACATTCTCCGATGAAACCTCGAAATCCGCCTCTTTTACGATCCGGTCGACAAGCGATCGGTTTCCGTCCATTCCCGTGTGCTCAACCACTTTTCGAATGAATTCCGGGAAAGCGGTCACCATCTCCTCGTAAGGCAGGAAGAGCACGCCGGGTTTCCCCACCAACTGACGGTGAAAATCAAGAAAGTCGCGCCGGTATTCCTCCGCATGCGCGAGGACCCACTGGTCAACACCGGTTGCCAGTGCCTCGCGACGAGCCCGGAGGTTTCCATGGTTGTTCAGCGTATGCGACTCCCGGATCGAAAAGTAGTGCGACACCAGACAGTCACGCGGATCACGCAGGAGAAGGACTGAACGGTAATTCTCGTGAGCAGGAATGGGGTAGGCGCGTCGCAGGGTTCCATAGTAGCAACCTTCAGGATGAAAGGCGGTCTCCAGCGTCTCCCTGTCAAACAGGCTGACTCCCTTCCCCGGGGCCACCTTGACGAAGTAGCTGCAATAGTCGAGATGCTGAAGACCGTTAGCCAACGCAAGCTCCCGTATGGCCCGCGACAGGAACATCGAACCACAGCGGTAGTAACTGTAGAACATCACGCTGGGCAGGCCGCTCGGGGTGATCTCGCCCCGCAGCCCACGCTGTTCGTCCTTCCAGAGCAGGGAGTTGTAGACCTGCGAGAGATTCACGTAGGTTTTCGGAAATCGCTTCATGCCCCAGAGGCGGGCTCGACGCGACATGCTGATCGACTTGCTCATGACTACCTGGTGGATCGGGTTCGCACTTCCGCAGCGGCATCCCGGTAGATTCCGGTGAGCAGTTCCAGGTTTTTTTCCCGGCTGTAATGATCACGGTATTCTGCCAGAGCGCGCTCACCCATGCGACGTCGTTCACGGGAGGGAAGCTCGAAGAACTCCCTCACTCCGGTTGCAATCTCCCCGGCATCTCCGCGGTTGACCAGAAATCCGGTCTCTCCCTCCCTGACGAGATCCCCGGGTGCCGTTCCCCGTGAGGAGAGCACCGCAGTGCCCATGGCGTAGGCTTCCAGCACCGTACGCCCGAAGGTCTCGTACCACTGTGTCGGCAGGAGCAGGAGCTCGGATCGGCCAATCGCCCGGCAGGCCTCCTCCACCGGGAGGCGACCGGAAAAACTGATCGTGGGCGTGCCCCGGGCTTTTTCCCGGAGCTTCGCTTCGAGGGGCCCGGAACCCACGATCTCCAACGGAACTTCAAGCCCATGGCGAACCCAGGCCTCCACCATGAGTTCAACGCCCTTGTCTGCCGACAACCGTCCCACGTAGATGGCCCGTCGCTCCCGCTTTTCCTCTCCTCCCTCGGGAAGGAGAGGCACCACGTTCGGCTTCAGGCAAATACGTTCCTCCGGGAAGCCCCCCTCCATGAATTTCCGGCGCACCAGTTCCGAGGCCACAATGAACCTGTCCACTTCCCGGAGGTAGGTGGCCCGCATGTTGTGCCAGGCATTCATGGCTGCCAGCACGGCGGACCCGGGAAGGCTCCCCCGATAACACCTGTGCCGCACTCCCGCCCAGCCCACTCCGCGCCCCAGGCACTTTTCACAGATTTCGCCCTCCCGCATGAGCAGTCCGCTGGCACAGAGCGGCCGATAGTTGCGCAGGGTCTGGACCACGGCCACTCCCGCCGCCCGACCAGCCCCGTAGACCGCCGGAGAAATCAGGGGAAAGGAATTCTGCACGTGCATGACGTCAAAGTTTCCCTTTTCGAGGAGTGCGGACACCTCACGCCGACTGCGCCCTGACCAGATCGTGTCCGCCGCGGTCCTGAGTCGGCCCCGGGACGCGATTTCCTCGTTGTCGCGAACGTAGGTCTCCACTTCATGTCCCCCGGCCCTCAGCAATTCGGTCTCGGCCGCAAATGACTCATCTTCCCCACCCCTGACGAGGTAGTGATTGTGAACCATGAGAACCCGCAGGGGGTGCTCGTCTTCAACCAAGGAGTTCACGGTAACAGTCCAGATGGCCTTCCATGGTTCGTTCCCAACTGTAGGCCCTGCTGTGCTCCAGGCCCCTTTCAACGAGCTCATCGGACCGGGAGAGGGCCTCGAGAATAGCGGCCGCCCCTCCGGCAGGATCAACCGGATCGAAATAGAGCGCGGCATCCTTCCCGACCTCGGGCAGACTTGTTGCATTGCTGCACACCACGGGTGTTCCGGCAGACATCGCCTCAATCACCGGTAGACCGAACCCTTCATAAAGTGAGGGAAAGAAGAACACGGCCGCGTGCTGATAGGCCGGAACCAGAACCTCATCGGAGACACGCCCCAGTTCAATCAACCGCTCCGAACCACATCGCCGGTAAAATTCCTCCCGTAGCTCGTCGGGAAGGGCCGCGCCCGCACGAACGAGAACCAGTTCGGGTTCCCGGGCGAAGACTTCCGCAAAGACCTCGGGGAAGATCTGCAGGTTCTTGCGGGCGAACGCGCTGCTTACACTGAAGACGTAGGGTCGCCCGGCGAGGTGATCGAGGGCGGGAGGGAAATCTGCAGGAGTCCGGAAGACCTCCTGATCGATTCCATTCTGCACCACACGAATCCGTTCCCGCGGGATTCCGGTGAGCTCTACCACCTCGCCTGCAGTAAACTCGGAAACCGAGGTGAGGAGATCAAAGTTCGTGAGCCGGTCCGCCTGTTTGCGGACACGGGCCACCTGAGTCTCGCTCAGTTCCCCCGGGAAACGAAGTGGAATGAGATCATGAACGGTCGCCATGGTCCGGGGAGAGCCCTGCAAATGCGGAAGCAGGTGCCCCAATCCCTGTGACAGGCCATGGACCAGGTCGTAACGACCTGCCCTGTTCACTCTCCACCGGTAGAAGAACCACTTGTCGAAGCCCCTCACAATCCGGGAGGGAGAACCCGCCATCAACCCCTCGTAAGCGACCAAGGGCGAGATGCTGAATTCCTCGAGACCCTCCACTCCTGCTCTCCGAACCACGTCGTGGAGAACGCCGAAATACCGCTGCATGCTCACGCTCCCGAAAGACGGAGGCGTCGGAATCCAAAGGACCGAGGACATTCGATAAAAACTGGACAGGCAGACTGGACCGCGCACTCCGCTCCAGCCCGATGGGCTCGCGGTCCCCTACTGGCTGGCCTGACGGATGCCTCCCGGGACAGGAGGCTCCTCGGCTTCCGGTTCGGCGATGATGGCGATTTCCTCCCGGCTTTGCCGCTCGCGGGTGAGGCCCGCGGCCATCACGCCCAGGAACACTCCGAAAAAGAAGGGATTGGGGTAGGCCTCCAGCGAGAGGACCCCGAGAATGGATGCCCCCAGAACGGAAAAGGCAAGTGCAGCCATCAGCCTCAGGAGGAAGACATCGAAAGACTTGCCCTTGGACATCCTGATCAGGCGGCGATGCAGGAAAAACACGCTCGGCACCAGGATGGCACATATGGTGCCAACGGGGACATACCCGTACTGCATGACAAAGCGCACCAGCAGGGCGTGCGCCCTGTAGCCGCCCTCTCCCTGCGCAATCTCGGCCCCAAAAGGAGTCCAGTTGTTCGTGTCCGCCAGCATGTGAAAGTCCATCAAACGCACGTGGAAGGTCCGCACACGCAGGAGGTCGGCCTTTGCACCGGATGTCCCGAACAGATCGTAAAGCCAGTTCTGCCACCCAGCCAACTCGTAGGCAATGTCTTCACCGCTCACCACCAGGACCACGAGGATGGTCGTGGCAATCCCGTAAGTGGCAATCGTGAGAAGTCCGCTGCGCAGAACCACTAACCCGAACATGACGCCCGGAATGACAAGCAGCGGTCCGCGCTTGAGCGAGAGAACCGCCGTGGTGGCAAACAACGCGAAGAGCAGAAGCATGACCACAGGGGGAAAGATCCGGTATTCCCTCGGCATCTGTCCGCGGAAGAACAGCGGCGAGAGGCAGATGGCCGCACAAATCGCCATTGACGTGGAAAGCGGCCCCTGCGCCGCGAAAGGACCGAAAATCCCCTCCCCCCAGAGGAGATACTTCAGGTTGATGGAAAAGCCCGATTCCATGTATTGCTGCTCAAATTCAAAGAGCCCGAAGAAAAAGTGCCAAATGGCATGGAGGGCAGCCGGGATCATGAGGATGAGCGCAAACCGGAAGAACTTCTGCACGTCCACCACTCCCGGGAGGGCGAGCGGAAGGACGAAGATCAGTCCGTAATAGGCCGAGGTGTTGGCCAGAGGCTTGAGCGCCTGCAACCCAAAGCCCCCCTTGACCAATGCGATCATCGCGGTCGTCGTTACCAGGAGGGAGGCGACGACGAAGAGGGACGTATCCCGTTTTGTCATCTGGCGGACCCGCAGGGCGAAACAGGCGAGATAGTGGGTCACCATCCCGAGCAGCATGAGCGGTGGCACGGCCAGGATGAAATAGACGTCCCGGAAATCCATATGCAGCACGTTGGCGGTCACGAGGAACTTCTTGGGAATGTCGAGAAAGGTCGCAAATATGAGCAACACGTACATCGAGGCCCGGGGAGCGACGCATCCCAGGAGCAGGGCCGGAACCCAGATGAAGCGGTAGGTCGCTCCAATAACGTTTCCTGTTCCGGTGAGGATCGTCATCACCACGAAGAGGCCAAGGGCCATCATGGAGATCATCAGAACGATCGGTCCTATTCGAATAGTTCCCATGAAGAAGTTTTCAATTGATCATGACCCCTGCGACTGATCTTCAGGTTTCCGTTTGTGGCCTTCCCCTCCCCCGGACAAGTGGCGGAGGGCCATCCTCCGTCGCCATCCGGAACGAGTCAATCCCCGAGAGATCGGTGCGCCAGCCGTAGGAAAATCGCTTCTGCAGCCTTGCGACGCGGCTCGGAAGCTGACCTCTGATAGGCCTCTTCCATTTCGCGCTTTTCCGCCGCCCGCTGTTGTCGTTCTCCCTCACTCTGGCGCAGACGGGGCTCGAATTCCGCCATCCGTTCCGCGGGCAGGCTCGTCCGGAAGGAGGTGCCGAACTTCTCGTTCAAGGCCGCCACAACAGTCGGAAATTCACTCGTCGTAGTGCCAAAATCGCTCAGCACCATACGGTCCAGATGCGGTTCCACCGCCTCATAGAACATCACGTACCATCGCAGGGCGGACTCGAAGGAAACGAAGGGCCACCGCCGGACCATGGAGTTCACCGAATCGTTGGGACGGCGCAGGGTGAGGAGAACCGGCACTCCGAGGCGGGTGGCGCGGATCGTCTCGGCCGGGCTATGGTAGTGATTGCCAACGGGAATCCTCTCCTCCTGCATGGCTCGGAACGCCCGGGTCGCAAAGGAATTCGCCGAGCCTGGAAAGCCGTCAATCACGAGGGCCAGCCCGCGGTGCACCCGGCCTTCTTCCGGCACGGACTCACTGCGAGCCCGAAACCTCCGCGTGCGGGACCAGCTGAAGGGAGCCATCAGCGGCCAGAGCGATTGGCGGCAACTGATCTGGAAGCGCAGTTCAAGGGACGCGGCCCGCAGTCGCAATTTGAGACTCATGATGCAGACAGGAAGGAACCGGCGCGGTCGACAGGGACGAACAGGTAGTTGGTGAGCGCGATGTCACTGTGCACTTCGATCTCCTCAAGACGCTCACGGCTCCCATCAAGGTGGAGACGAATGATGCCATAACCCAGGTCGTGCAGGATCCCCGTCAGGGCGTCCTGACGCTCCTTGCGGAAGTTTCCCTGTTCGGTCGTGGTATCGTAGATGGGCAGCAGCTCTGTGATGATGAGGGGTTGGTGCTTTCTGAGAACGGGCCTCATGGCCCGGAAGACATCCAGTTCCCCGCCCTCCACGTCGACCTTGAGAACTCCCACTTTGTGTTCCAGCAACTCACCGGGCAGGACTTCGGCTCCCAGGATAGGGACCTTGATCCGTCGTTTGTAGTCGGACTCGGAACGGAACCCGGCCACGATGCTGCCCTCCCCGCCCGTCAGCGAATTCAGGCGCAGATCCATCGCTCCGGTTGTCTCCCCAATCCCGAAGGGGAAGACGGTGCATCCTTCCAGCGCGTTCAGCTTAACCAGGTTCATGGTGTAGAACACGCAGTAGGGATTCGGCTCGAATCCGATATAGTCCCAATCAGACCGGATGGACTTCACCGCCAGCAGCGTCTGCCCGAGATTGACCCCCACATCAACGAAGCATCCATCGGCCTCTTTCTCGATCTGGATGAGATTCTCAAGCATCCAAGGCTCGTGGTGCCGCCGCATGGCCCCGCCCAGTCCTCCCAGCATGGGGATGCGGAAACGCCTCCCGTTGAGCGTTTTCCCCAGGGTGAAATTAAGCCGGCGCGCCACCGCCCGTTTCAGTGTTCGTATCATAGCCATCTCATCGGGAGTCCGGTTCCGCACCCTTCCGGGCCCGCACCGCACGCAACACCTCGACCACTTCGCGGGCCCGCGCCTCCCAGGTGTGCCGCTCACGGGCCCGCAGGACCCGTCTCCGCGCGCTCTGCAACTCCCCGGGGTTCTCTACCAGGCGACCCAGGAGATTCCTGAATTCTGCAGGGCTGCTCACCACCCAGCCCAACTGTTCCCGCTCCACCAGTTCCGCCACCACCCTGAGCCCGGCCGAAACGACCAGGGGCACTCCAAAGGAGAGGGCCTCAAAGATCTTCACCGGCATGCAGCAGGCGAGGTAGTCGTTGTCATTGCGAACAGCGAGGGCCAGGTCGGCCCGGCGGTAACAGGGATTCAACCCCTCCCCATGGGCATGCACCACCGAGACATTCCGGTAGTCCCCAAATCGATACAGGTCTCCATGATGCCTGAGAGCGCGTTCACGGGTAACCACCTCAAGTTTCGCGCAGGATACGGTTTCCACCGCCTCAATATAGGGACGGAGATCGTAGTGCGGCGGAGCGATGTTCCCGACATAGAGCAGGTTCAGGCACCCGCCCTCTCCCACGGAGTCCCGCTCGACACCGGGATCAGGGTCCCGTTGCTCACCACCGGGCGGCAGGGTCCTCATCTCGGTATTCGAAAAAGGGAAAGGCACATATTGACCCATGTTCCTGTGCGGCAGAAAGAGGACATCGAGAGACTTCTCATAGTGGCGCAGTTCCCGCCGCGCAAAAGCGGGTGTCAGCCGCTTCTTCACGAACGATTTCAGGTTGATGGCTCTGGTCTCTTCGTACATCCAGTAGATGTCGCGGTAGAATAACCCGGTGGGCACTCTGCGCCGATGCAGGTCCCGGATCAGGTGATAGTCGAAGTTCATGCGCCATGGCCGCCGCCGCGCCCACGTCAGACCCGGAGGAACATTAACCGACTCCGAATAGAACACCGTGTCACTCTCCAGGGTCCTGTCCAGCGCGGCCGCCTTCCCCACCCGGGCCAGCCCCCTTCCGCTGATCTCGATGACCTCCTCACCGAGAGATCTGAAGGCTTCCAGCATTCGAAGTGGACGCAAGGCGGACCCAACCGCTGCTTCCGGATCGAGTTTCCCGGGATAATGATAAATGATCATTCAGATTGAAAGGGCCGCCACGATCCGGCCCGCCGCATTCCCGTCCCCGTAAAGAGGCTCCCATGAAGGGGGGGGCTCGGACTCTGCCACCAGGTTGGCCAACGATTCCACCTCCTCACCCAGAACCACGTTCCAGCCGGCCTCCACTGTCTCCACCCACTCGGTTTCCGTCCGGAGGGTCAGGCAGGGGGTTTTCCCCCAGTAGGCTTCCTTCTGCAATCCTCCTGAATCGGTGAGAACCAACCGGGCCTGATCCAGGAGCAGAACCATCTCCAGATAGCCGACCGGGTCTATTGTGACAATGTGGTCGCCCAACGACAATTCCTCCCGCAAAAGAGCCTTCCGCGTGCGGGGATGAACCGGGAACACCACCTGGATATTCAGGCTGTTGAGCTGTTCCACCAGAGCCCGGAACCGCACGGGATCATCGGTATTCTCGGCCCGGTGAAGCGTCAAGAGAGCGAACTCATCCGCCAGCATGTCCGGATTGGCCGCCTTCCAGAACTCTGCCGAGCGCCCGGCCACCACCTCCTGCGCCAGCTTGTTGGTATCTGCCATCACGTCTCCCACCATCTCCACCCCCGCCGTGATTCCTTCCCGCCGCAGGTTCTCCACCGCCAGTTCACTGGAGCAGAAAAGACGGTTGGAGATGTGATCCGTGAGCACCCGGTTGATCTCCTCCGGCATGCGGCGGTTCCACGAACGCAGGCCGGACTCAACATGACAGACAGGAATGTGCAGCTTGGCGGCCGCCAGGGCCCCCGCCAGGGTGGAATTGGTATCCCCGTAAACCAGCACCCAGTCCGGCCGGTCCTCTGACAGAATCTTCTCGATTCCCTCCAGCATCCGCCCCGTCATCGCCCCATGGGTGCCGCCTCCCAGTCCCAGGCTGTGCCGTGGAGGAGGAATCTCCAGCTCCTGGAAGAAAACCTCGGACATTTCAAAGTCATAGTGCTGGCCCGTATGCACCAGCACTTGTTCGATCCCCGCCGCTGCGAAGGCCCGACTGACGGGTGCGGCCTTGATGAACTGGGGGCGCGCCCCGATGACGGTAAGACATTTCATGGCTCAAAATCAGATTCTGCTCTGCCGTTCATCCCTGCCCTAGGAGGCCATGCCATCGCCACGCCCCCCCAGCCGATGCCGGACGGTGTCCCAGTATCCCTTCAGGTCTTTTCGATAGAGGAGGAAGAATGGCGGACCAAGGAACACCAAGAACATGGCGGTGGTCGTCATGGCGACCACCAGGGCGTTTTCGAAGGGCAGCAACTGCTGCAACGCCGTTGCGACAACCCCGGCCACTATCATCATGAGGATCATCAGACCAACCTGGCGATAGGGCATCAGTTGAAACCATTTTACCTCAAGCAACCGGCTGCAGTATCCGATGCAGTAGGGAATGACGTAACCCCAGAATACTATCACCGTTCCCCAGGCTGCTCCTTCGATCCCGAAGTAGTAAATCAGGGGGTAACTCACCAGGGTGTTCAGGACCAGGGTCCCGATCGCGCGCTTCAGGATCAGGTCCGTGCGACCCGCTGCCTGGAAGATCGCTCCAAAAAATATCAGGCGGGCCGGAAGCAGGAGCAGGTAGATGCGCAGGGGCCGGGAACTCTCGATATACTCGCTGGAATAGAGCACGGCCATCAGTTCCGGCGCAATCACGAAGAGGACTCCTCCGATAGGCAGCAGAACCACCGAAACCTTGCGGGCAGCTTTGCGCCACAGTTCGAGCGCCTCGCCCTTCTGGTTGTTCTTGTAAAAGGCCACCAGTTCGGGAAGCACCACCGCGGTGGCAGGCACCGTGATCATCCGGATGAACGGAATCTCCATCGCTCCGTTGACGAAAACCGCGAATTCCCGGGGACTGCAGAGTGCCGAGACGAGAACCTGGTCGATCCCCATCGCAAGTTTCTCCAGCATGAGGGCGAGCCCGATCGGCACCGCGTACTTCAGCTGCGATGACATCCCTCTGAGGGTCGGCCGCGACACCTCGCTGCGTGGCACCGCGCGCAACATGAGGTAGATTCCCGAAGCAAACACAATCCCTCCCGAGACGGTCATCGCACCCACCGCTCCGAGTGGTCCGGCCGCACACAGCCACACCACCCCGAGGACCAGGAACAGCCGGGAGAGACGGGTGGCCACCGTATGCAGGAAAAGCCATTGAACCTTTTCCTGCACCACCAGCACTGCGCTCACTGCCGTGGTGGGGAGGAAGAGGACGGGGTACAGCGCGAAAACCAGCAGGGTCTCTTCGAGCTCCGGATTGGAGAACTGCTCGGCGATGAAGACATTGCCCCCGAGGACCAGAAACAGCGAAAAACTTCCCCCCAGGGCTCCCAGCAGAATCAGGTTCTCCAACAGCACTGCGCGGATCCGGCTCGTCTCGCCCGGCAGGAAATAGAACAGCGCCGCCGGTAGGCCCAGCGCCAGAAGAGGTCCGGAAAACTGGTAGACCAGAAGAGTCTGCCGGTAGGTCGCATAATCGACCTTGTCGAAGACCCGGGAAAGCACGGCCGCAATCACCAGGGTCACCACCGCTGTCGCTGCGTTGCTCGAGGCAAAAATCAATGCCTTGAATGTCCGTGACCTGGTCACCATTCAGCTTGCCGGCCATCGGTCCAATCCAACCATCTCTGAAGTTTCAACTGACATCGGGGGGCAAATCCTCTCCATCCTGACAAACGGGACTTCCGAGGCGCCGCGGAAGTCATGGGCCGGGATCAGCCTCCCCGAGGCTCCCGACAAGGAGAACACTTCCGGCCGCTATGACCCGTAAGCCTCGATTTCCACCACGTGGAAATTGCGGTTCTCGGTATTACTGAGTCCGTGCACCCTGATAAACTGGAGTTTCGTGTCTTCCAACCCGATCTCCTGCCATCCACCACGGGCTCTTGGATTTGAGCGGACCTGGTTCCATGAGGCTCCATCCTCCGAGACGAAAATCCGGTAGCCATATCTCCGGTTGTCGAGATCGTAGAGGAAGAGGCGAATCCTGTTAATGGTATGAACCGCCCCCAGATTCACCATGAAGCTGCACGGATTTGTGGCGAAGGCCCATCCCTTGTGCTTATCGTGCTTTGTCTTCCCGTCGATCATCAGATCCGCATCCTTGCCGCCCGACGCCTTGGCACCCCTTGAAGCCAGGGCAAGATCCTGCAGATCCTCATCGGCTGGCTGACCAGGCTCGGGGCTAATCACCAGGGCTTTCACCTCCGGGAGATCCCCAACCCGCTTTTCTTCCTCCTCGATGACCAGAGCGTCCTTGATCTCACCCGCCCGCGTCAGCCGCCGTTTCTCGGTATCAAGGGCCTTCAGATACAGTTCCACTGTTGTCTTCAGTTTCTTGCTGCGGGCAGAACGGATCTCCGCCAATCCCCTCTCCCATTTCTCGCGAACCCGTTTGAAACGAAAGTCGGCATCGGCAGGAAGCTCCTTGGATTCCTCCCCGTCTTCGATCATCTCGATCTCTGCCAGAACCTGGGTGGCGCCCTTGAGATTCTCGGCCCGCCCCAGCTCCCCCTTGAGCTTCTTCAGTGCTTCAAGGTAGTTGAGTCGCAGATCCCGGGCCGCCTTCCCATGTTCGTCCAGTTCGGCGTTCATCCGCTTCTCAAACGAAGTCCGGTACTTTTCCACGGTCTCCGCAACATCCGCCAACACCGGCACGGTCATGCTGAAAGCCAGGACAACAGCCAGGAGGCGACCGCGAAGAATTCTTTTCATGCTGGTGAGTGAAGTCCCTTTAGTTTCGTTGCCAACGATGCCCGGATCAAGCGAATTGCTCCCTTAATCCTGACGGTCATGAAACCTCGACCGCTGTTCCTCGGTGGGGAGCAGGCGGCTTTCCCTGCCCCTCAGTCGATACCGGTTGCGAGCCACCAGGCCGTAGCACCAATCCCGCAGGAAGCGAGGCACCCAAAGCCCAAGGGCGGCCAGGAGCCCATATCGGGGCAACCGCGTTCCGATGCGCAGGGCGGCCGTGCTCCGCTCGGAGAGGTGTCCGTCCTCGAGCAGGTACATGGTGTCCAGTCCCGGTTCGTCCACCCCGTGATCGCGCAACAGCCGTCGCCCTGCCTTTGACTGGATCGAAGCAAAGTGGAAGAGACCCTGGCGATCCCGCTTCAGGATGAACTGAATGGTGGCCGAGCAGAAACCGCACTCTCCATCGTAGAGAATCACCATCATGTCTTTGTCCGCTTAATCCCCTCCCGGGAACTCTTCAAGGACCGTTACCACATGATCCTGCATCTCCCGCGTAAGCTCGGGATAAATCGGTATGCTCAGCGCTTCTGTTGCCAGCAGGTGGGCTGTTTCGTTCCCCGTCCGGCTCCTCTCTGGAAGGTTGGTGAAGCACTCCTGCTGGTCCATCGTGAGCGGATAATAGATCTCACATCCTATCCCGTGGGTGGCCAGATGTTTCCTGAGGACGTCGCGCCGGCCCTCCCCGCGTACCCGCAGGGTAAACTGATTCCAGATATGCTCGTTGTGTTCGGAGCAGGTGGGCAGGACGACCCGGGCCTCACCCGGGGATTCTTCCCGATCGTCGCCGCAGCAGCAGCGCGCCGGGGCCGCCACCACCCCTTGGAGGGCGGACAACTTTCCCGTGTAGTAGGCGGCATTCTCCTGCCGGGCCCTGGTGTAGTCGCCGTAACGGCGCAGCTTGACCCTGAGGAGGGCGGCCTGCAGCGGATCGAGGCGGAAATTCCCCCCCACTTCCCGGTGGAAATATTTCGGCTTGGACCCGTGCATGCGTAAGATCCGGGCCCGCTCCGCGAGATCGTCGTCGTTGCACACCACCATCCCGCCGTCACCGAACCCGCCCAGGTTCTTGGAGGGGAAAAAGCTGTAGGTCCCGAAGTCCCCCATCGCGCCACAGCCGCGCCCCTTGTAGCGCGCCCCGATGGCCTGCGCTCCATCCTCGATGACGTGGAGATTGTGTTCCCGGGCCAGCGTCATGACGGCATCCATTTCCGCGGATTGACCGAAGAGGTGGACCGGGATGATGGCCTTGGTGCGCTGTGTCACCTTGCGGGCCGCATCATCGGGGTCCAGGTTGAAGCACCCCGGACAGGCATCCACGAAGACCGGGGTTGCCCCCGTCCGGGAAATGCACCCGGCCGTCGCAAAGAAGGTGAAGGCGGGACAGAGCACCTCATCACCCGGACCAATATCAAGCGCCATGAGAGCCACCAGGATGGCGTCCGTCCCGGACGTCACTCCAATCCCATGCCGGGCTCCCACGAACTCGGCCACCTCTGCTTCCAGGGCTTCCACCTCGGGGCCCATGATGAAACGGCCCGAGTGGAGCACCCGGGTGAAGGCCGCCGTCAGTTCTTCTTCCAGGGGAAGATTCTGCGCGTTGACGTCGAGGAGAGGAACTTTCATGGAAGTCGTTTCAAGGATTCATTAAAGATCGAGCACAGGAGGCATTGGAACCGCCCTTAATAAACGTGCTCCCGCGGAGTAGCTCAGCGGGACTGTCGGTCAGTCATTCGTTCGGCGTTCCAGGTAGGCCGGCAGGAGTTCCACAATCTCCGCTTCCCGTTCGGCCGGCATCTTCCTGTTGTATGCAGTGGACTCGTAGTTGATCTCCTCCCACTCCCCCGTCCGGGCCCGCTCAATCGCGGTCACGAGCATGTCAATCTGGGTCTCATAAAGGCGCTCGGACAAGTCGAAGATCGTATCATCCGTGAACAGGGGAATCTCCCGCCGCTCCAGAAGGCGGCCGGCATCCACCCGATGGTCGATAAGGTGTGAGGTCACCCCCAGCGGCACATCCTTACGAATGGACCAGAAGAGGGCATCCAACCCCCGCACCTCGGGAATCAGGCCGGGGTGAAAATTGATGATGCCGGTCGAGAAACGGTCGATCACCGGACACTTCAGAATGCGTGCGCCCGAAATCACTCCAATGGTGGGCTTGATCGCATCGAGGAGATCGTTGATCTGATTCCCCTGATGCGGAACCACATGGTAATGGGCCCCAATCGCCTTCGCCACCTTTGCGGGTTCGATCAGGGCCCCGTGGCGCAGCTTCGAACGGATTGAACTTGGTGCAACCTTAAGCTTCACCGGATCAGCCGCCAGCACATGCCCCACAGAGACCCCTTCCGCGAAAAGACGGAAGAGGAAATCCTGCGTCTTCCGGTGGGGAAAGTTATAGGCCAGGACTACCACTGAATCCGTCATTGCAGGAGCCTCCTTCCCCATTGGCTCGCGGCCGGGGGTGCCGAGTAATCACTCATTCCGCTCAATGCATCATGATGCGTTCCAGCACCGTTACAACCGCCAGGCCGTTTCGTCCATCCGAGATCGGCACCTTCCGGGTCTTGATGCAGTCAAGGAAATGTTCAAGTTCGATACGCAGGGGCGGTCCGCTACCCTCGAAGACCACCTCACTTCCCTCGTCAACGCTTTCGAGATCGTCATTGATCCGCTTGCGGTGCAGGGTGACCGTGGCGGCGGCCTCATCGTAGACCAGCATTCCCTTCTCGCCGATGATAGTGAGTTGTCGGCGGTTGGTTGGCCAGAGCCATGAGTTGTGCAAGTGAGCCTTGATCCCATCGAGGAATTCCATATGCACGTAGACATCGTCCTCCACCTTCTCCTGGAGCCCGCAATGGCCCGAGGCGAAGACGAGGCGCGGTTGACTACCGACCAGGTAGAGGAGCACCGCGATATCATGCACTCCGAGACTCCAGGTGACATTCTCAATATAGCGGGCCCTCCCCAGCTTCTTCCGCTCCTGGTGGAGATGGTAGATCTTCCCGATCTTCCCTTCACCGAGGAACCGCTTGATAAACTGAATCGGCGGCTGATAGAGCAGGAGATGACCCACCATCAGGATGCGCTCGTGGGTCTCCGCCAGATTCACCAACTCCTCGGCTTCGCCCGAGGTGAGCGTCATCGGCTTCTCGACGAAGACGTCCTTCCCCGCCCGCAGGCTGGCGGCCACCAGTTCGAAGTGGGTCGGCACCGGCGTCGCGATCGCGACCGCATTGCAGTCTCCTGCGATGAGATCGCGGCCGCTTGAAAATATTTCCGCGGAGGGCGCGATGTCCCGCACCGCCTGCCGGTTGGCTTCGACTGGATCCGCAACCTCACTGAGGACCCCCATCTCCAGAAAGTTTCTCACCAGGTTTTTCCCCCAGTGTCCGGCTCCAATGACTCCTACTTTCATGGTTCTTTTCCTGCCTGGCAGCAGACTCAGGATCCCAGCACGTCATGCATGCGCACCACGCCCTGCAGCCGACCTTCTTCATCCGTCACGGGAACCGCATACACCTTACGCTGCGGATTTTCCATGGCGTCGAGCACGCGGGACAACCGTTCGTCCGCCCTGATCGTCACCGGAGCGGTGGTCATCATGGCATCGGCCCGGGCTTCGTAGCGCTTCTCCATGACCGCCCGTCGCACATCCCCGTCCGTGATCACACCCAGGATCCTGTCTTCCCCGTCGAGGACACACACCAGGCCCAGGGGAAACCTGGTGAGGGCCGTCACGATCTCATCCAGGCTCGCCCTTTCTCCAAGGACCGCCACGTCAGGACGGGGTTGCATGACGTCCCCGGCGCTCAGGAGGAGGCGGCGGCCGAGGACCCCCCCGGGATGGAGAACCGCGAATTCCTCCTCTCCGAAACCGCGCTCCGCCTGCAGGGTGGCGGCCAGAGTGTCCCCGGCCACCAGCGCAACGGCCGTGCTGCACATGGGCGCCAGATTGAGGGAATCCCCCTCTTCCCCGATCTCAATCGGAATGACAAGGTCCAGGTGGCGGGCCAGGGAGCTGGCCGGCTTGCCCAGCAAGCCAATGGTCTGCACTCCGATGGTCCGCAGGCTGGGCATCATGCGCAGGAGTTCCTCCGTCTCCCCGCTGTTTGAAACAAGGAGCACCACATCTCCCCCGCACACCACGCCCATGTCCCCGTGCAGGGCCTCCGCCGCATTGAGGAACACCGCAGGGGTCCCGGTGGAGGCGAGGGTGGCCGCGGTCTTGTGTCCGATGATGCCCGATTTACCCACCCCGGTGACGACAACCTTGCCCTCGCTCCGGAGAATGAGATCAGCCGCCTGACGCACCCTTTCCCCGGCTGCGCCCTGAAAGCGCTCAAGGGCATCTGTCACCGCATTGATCAGCTTGTGAAACGGCTCGTTCTTCATGGGATCACTCTGCTTTTCAGGTCTTCCTTCCAGCCCTTCCTGCCCCCTGGCTAGGCCTTCACCACCTGGCCCTCGCGTGGCGTCAGGCCAGCCCGGGCAATGGCGTTGCGGGTGTCGATCACGAGATCCGCAGATTCAAGGAGGCCGGCCAGGTCAAAGACCCGGTGATTGGTGGCAATCAGGACGCAGTCGAAACCCGCGATGATTTCCGGCGTCCCCTCCACCGACCTGGCCCCCGTCCAGCGCGCATGCTCACGGGTCGGGATGATTTCCGGGATGTGAGGATCGTAGTAGGCAACCTCCGCCCCCAGATCGGCCAATGCGTCCATCAGGGCAAAGGTCGGCGATTCCCGCATGTCGTCAACGTTCTCCTTGTAGGCCAGTCCCATGAGGAGGATGCGACTGCCCTTCACCGACTTGGAACGCTGGTTGAGGGCCTCCATCGTGCGCTGCACCACCCAGTGCGGCATACTGGTGTTGATTTCTCCCGCCAATTCGATGAAGCGCGTGTGCACGCCATACTCCCGCGCCTTCCAGGTCAGGTAATAGGGATCGATGGGGATGCAGTGCCCGCCCAGGCCCGGTCCGGGGTAGAACGGCGTGAACCCGAAAGGCTTGGTCGCAGCCGCCTCAATCACTTCCCAGATGTCAATGCCCATCCGATCGGCGGCCACCTTCAATTCGTTCACCAATCCGATGTTCACGGCCCGGTAGATATTCTCCAGCAGCTTGGCGAACTCGGCCACCTGGGTGGAACGCACCGGAACCACCTCCGAAACCACCGCCTGATAGAGAGCCTGCCCCACCCGGGCACAGTCCCCGGTGATTCCCCCGACCACCTTGGGAATCATGGTGGCCGAGAAGTCGGGATTGCCGGGATCCTCCCGCTCCGGGGAGTAAACCAGGAAGATGTCCGTGCCGACCACCAGTCCCCGCTTCTCGATGAGGGGTCGCAGTTCCTCGTCCGTGGTCCCGGGATAGGTTGTGCTTTCCAGGCTCACCACCTGCCCGGGTCGCAAATGCGGCACGAGACTCTCCATGGTGCTGAGGACAAAGCTGAGGTCGGGCTCAAAATGTTGGTCAAGGGGCGTGGGCACACACATGATGAGCGCGTCCGCGCGACTGGCCTCCGAGAAATCCGTGGTGACTTCCAGCTTCCCGCTCTCGACGGCCTCCGCAATGGACCCGCTCGGAATGTGCTCAATGTAACTCTCCCCTGCCCGGAGGGAATCGATCTTCTTCCGGTCGATGTCGATCCCCATCACCTGGAAGCCCCGGCTCACGAAGCCGAGGATCAGGGGGAGCCCGACGTAACCCAGGCCCACCACCCCGATCAAAGCGGAGCCATTCTCTATCTTTTCCAGGGTCTGGTCTGCCAGTTTCATATCTTTCAACTCTTCTTTGACTACAGGATCATCCCGGCTCCCACCGTCTCGTTGGTGCCGGGATCAATCAGGATGAATGATCCCGTCTGCCGGTTACGACGATAGGCATCGTGCAGGAGAGGGACCGCCGTGCGCAGCCTGATGCGCCCGATCTCGTTCAATTGGAAAGACTCCACCTCTTCGATCTTATGGAGGGTGTCGATATCGACCTGATAACGGATCTCCTCCACCACCGCCTTTGTTTCCCGGGTGGTGTGCCGCAGGAGATATTTGCCCCGGGAACGCATCGGCGTCTGCGAAAACCAGCAGATCATGGCATCGATATCCTGATCGATCTTGGGCTGGTTGTTGGGCTTGGCGATCATGTCCCCCCGGGAGAGATCAATTTCATCCTCCAGAGTGAGGCAGACCGACTGGGGTGAATAGGCCTCGCTCTTCTCCCCGTCCGCGGCATGAATCCCCTTCACCCGGGTGGTGAAGCCCGACGGCAGGACCGCCACTTCATCACCCGGCTTGAAGACGCCCCCGGCGACCCTCCCCGCGTACCCCCGGAAATCGTGCCACTGGTCGCTCTGCGGCCGGATCACCCACTGGACCGGAAAGCGCGGATCCACATGATTCTCCTCCCCGCCGATGTAGACGTTTTCAAGATGGTAGAGCAGGGACGGTCCCTCATACCAGGGCGTCCTCTCCGAACGATCCACCACGTTATCCCCCTCCAGGGCCGAGATCGGGAGGGACTGGATCCCGATGATGCCATCAAGGCGGGAGGCAAAGGATTCATACTCCCGCACGATGTTCTCGTAGATCTCCTGCGAGTAGTCCACCAGGTCCATCTTGTTGACCGCCACCACCAGGTGCTGGATACGCAATAGACTGGCGATGAAGGAATGGCGCTTGGTCTGCTCGATCACGCCCTTGCGCGCATCGATAAGGATGATGGCCAGGTTGGCGGTGGATGCACCAGTCACCATGTTGCGGGTGTACTGGATATGCCCCGGGGTATCCGCGATGATGAACTTGCGCTTTGGAGTCGCAAAATAGCGGTAGGCCACGTCAATCGTGATCCCCTGCTCACGCTCCGCCCGCAACCCGTCGGTCAGCAACGCCAGATTGACATGCTCGTCGCCCCGCTTCCGTGAGCTTTCCTCGATCGCCTCAAGCTGATCCTCGAAAATCGACTTGGAGTCGTAGAGAAGCCGTCCAATCAGGGTCGATTTCCCATCGTCAACCGAGCCAGCGGTGGTGAATCTGAGCAGGTCCATTCCGTAAGTGTTGAGTTGCAGGCATTCGTTCCGCCTCCCGACTGCATCCATGTCCAGGCCATGAACTGCGGGCGACGGCTGAAATCGCCCCCTTAAAAGTATCCTTCCTTTTTCCTGTCCTCCATCGCCGTTTCCGAGCGCTTGTCGTCAGCCCGGTTGCCGCGCTCGGTCTGCCGGGCGGCCGCAACCTCCTCAATAATCCGGTCCATGGTGTCGGCGCCCGATTCCACCGCGCCGGTGATGGTGGCATCCCCCATCGTCCGGAAGCGGATCAACTTCTTCTCAACGGTCTCCCCCTCGCGCGGCTGCACGAACTCCGACACCGCCAGAATGGTGCCGTCGCGGGTGATCGTTTCGCGTTCGTGGGCATAGTAGAGGCTGGGCAGCTCGATGCCTTCCTGCTGCATGTACATCCACACGTCCATCTCAGTAAAATTGGAGAGCGGAAAGATGCGGAAATGCTCGCCCTCATGCTTCCTCCCGTTGAAGACATTCCAGAGTTCAGGTCTTTGGTTCTTGGGATCCCACTGCCCGAAATCATCCCGGTGCGAAAAAAAGCGCTCCTTGGCCCGGGCCTTCTCCTCGTCACGTCGGCCACCTCCCAGCGCGGCATCGAAGCCGTGCTCCTCGATGGTGTCCAGCAGGGTGGTGATCTGCAGGCTGTTGCGCGAGGCATTGGCTCCCTTCTCCTCCTGCACGCGCCCTTCATCGATGGCCTTCTGGACCGATCCGACAACCAGACGCGCCCCCATCTTTTCGGCAAAGGCATCGCGGTAGTCGATGGTTTCCCTGAAGTTGTGGCCGGTGTCGATGTGCACCAGCGGAAAGGGAAGACGGGCAGGCCAGAAGGCCTTGCGGGCGAGGTGAGCCATCACGATGGAATCCTTCCCGCCCGAGAAGAGCAGGGCCGGCTTCTCAAATTGGGCCGCCGTTTCCCGCAGCAGAAAGATGGCTTCGGCTTCGAGTTGCTCGAGGTGACTGAGGTGGTAGTCAGGCATGTCGCTCTTTGGTGAAAGGAATCGGACCGTTCAGCTCCCTGAAGGGCCGGAGAGATGGTCGAGGAGAATCCGGGCACACTCCTCCGCGCCGTGGGTGTCGGTATCGAGCACCAGTTCGGCTTCGTCTCCGGGTTCTTCAAATTCGCTGTCCCTGCCCGTGAACTGCTCGATCTGTCCGGCCTCCGCCCTGGCGTAGAGTCCCTTCGGATCACGTTCGGCACAGGTCGCATACCCGGCCTTGACGAAGACTTCCCGGAAGTCCTCTCCGATGATTCCCCGGGCCAGGGCCCGCAGGTCCCGGCGGGGCGTGATGACCGAAACGAAGGTGATGATTCCCTGCTCTGCAAAGAGCCTGGCCACCTCTGCATTGCGCCGGATGTTCTCCGCACGGTCGTCATCCGAGAACCCCAGGTTCCGGTTGAGACCGGAGCGCAGGTTGTCGCCGTCCAGGATGGTCGTGAAACGTCCCTCCTGGGACAACGCACGCTCCGCGAGGTTCGCGATGGTCGACTTCCCGGATCCGGAAAGGCCATAGAGCCAGAGCACCGCACCCTGCTGGTCCAGAAGCCGTTCCTTGTCCTCCCGTCCCAGGAAGCGATGAAATTCAGGGTGTATGTTGGTTGTGGCCATGAAGTCGGTGGACACGGTTCACGAGCGGATGGCGGCCTCGCGAATCATCCCGCGGGGCACGATCTGCCACAGTCGTTCGTGCAGATAGTAGACGAGGAACTTGGCGAAAAACTCGATTCCCCCAATGGCGAGGGCAGGCCTGATATCGCGGTAGACCAGCCAGGCGATCAGGATGGTGGTAATGGTCGCGATCACCCGCCAGCTCACCGCCTTCAGCAGGCTCCGCACGTTGGACTCCTTCTGCATCTCACTCTCCATCGTCATTTCTCCAGGGGATATTTCTTGAAATCCATCAACTGGGGAAGGATCGCGAAGATGAATCCCGCATTGTTGATCGAGTAGCGGCGCCAGAGGCGACGGGGTTCCTGACACAGGCGGAAGAGCCATTCGAGGCCCCTGCGCTGCATCCAGCGGGGGGCCTGGTTCACCCTGCCGGTGTGAAAGTCAAAAGCCGCCCCCACGCCGAGCATCATCAGGCCATGGTCCCACCCGGCACAGAGATCCGGGTGACGGGCCAGGAAGCCGTGCATGAAACGTTCCTGCTTGGGAGTGCTCAGGCCCACCCAGAAAAAGTGGGGTCGGTTTTCCTGCAGCTGTTCCACGAGGTCCCGTTCCTCCCGGTCTGTCAACTCCCGGAACGGGGGGCACTCGATCCCGACCACCCGGGTGCCCGGAAACCGCTTCTGCATGCGTTCGCCCAGTTCGGCGGCCACTCCCTGATTTCCTCCCCAGAAGAAATGCCCGCGACCACTTCCGGCGCTGGCGCGCACTACATCAATCATCAGATCGGGGCCGTAGACGCGACCCACGGAATCGTGTCCGTTCCAATGGGCCATCCAGACCATGGGCATCCCGTCCGGGGTTGATAGGTAGGAGCGATTGTGGATGCGCTTGAGTTCCACGTCGCGCTGCGACTCCATCACTCCGTGCACTCCTGTCACCGTGACGTAACCGCTGAATCCCTTCCGGTCCGCACCCTCAAGCACCTCCTTTACTGCACGCGGCATGTTCAGGGTGCTGATCCCCACCCCGAGCACATTGATCCGCTCGATTCCCCTGGAAGTGTCCCTGCTCATGCTGATTCGTCGCCGTCGAATCTCAGTCAACCACGACCTCGCCACGCTTGCGGCGTTCGTATTGCTCCTTGATCCAGTGATAGGTCTTCTCCAGTCCGGTGGCCAGATTGACCTCCGGTTCCCAGCCAAGGGTTTCCTGGATGAGGGTGTTATCCGAGTTGCGTCCACGAACCCCCTGCGGCTTGCTCAAGTCGTAGTTCCGGTTGAGTTGGATCCCGGCAATCCCCTCGATGATATCAAGCAGGCCGTTGATGCTCACCAGTTCGGCCCGTCCGAGGTTGAGCGGCTCGGAGTGGCCGGATTCCATCAGACGCGCCATTCCGCCCACGCAATCATTGATGTACATGAAGGATCTCGTCTGCTCGCCATCTCCCCAGATCTCTATCTCGTGATTCCCCGTGTCGGCCGCCTCGATGACCTTGCGGCAGAGAGCAGCAGGCGCCTTCTCGCGCCCTCCGACCCAGGTCCCGAAGGGGCCGTAGACGTTGTGAAAGCGGAAGACCCGCACGTTGAGGCCAAAGTCCTCGTGAAAATTCTGGCACATGCGCTCCGAGAAGAGTTTCTCCCACCCATACCCATCTTCCGGTTGCGCGGGATAGGCGTCCGACTCCTTGAGGGCCATCACGTCGGCGTCGTCCTGCCGGTAGTCTGGGTAAACGCAGGCACTACTCGCGTAAAAGAAGCCCTTCACGCCCAGGTCGCGGGCCCCCATCAGAAGATGGGTATTGATCAGCACGCTGATCATGCAGAGGGCGCGGTTGAACTCGATAAATCCCATCCCTCCCATGTTGCAGGCCAGATTATAGACTTCGTCACATCCCTCCATCACCTCGTAGCAGGCCTGTTTTTCCTCCAGGTTGAGAACGTGATTCTCCGCTTCCCCGTGCACCTGGTACCATTGGTCGAGACCTTTGATATCGGCAACCACCACCTGATGGCCCTTTGCCAGCAGCGACCCCGCCAGGTGTCCCCCGATAAAGCCCCCGCCTCCGGCGATCAGGATTCGTTTATGTTGCTGGGTCATGGGTGTTTCAATCGTTGTGCTTGATGGTGTCCCTCAGCCAGTAACGGATGAAGAGGCAGTTGCTGACGAGGTAACGCTTGAAGAGGCGGCGGGGCTCCTGCAGCAGGCGGTAAAACCACTCCATGCCAATCCGCTGCATCCAGGCCGGCGCCTGTTTCACTTCCCCGGCATGAAAGGCAAAGGCCGCCCCTACCCCGAGATAGACCCCGGGGGGCAACTTGTCCTTGTGGCTGCCGATCCATTTTTCCTGCTTGGGGCATCCCAGTCCCACCCAGATCATGTTGGCCCGGCTGCTCCGGATCTTATCGGCGATACGGTCAAACTCGTCCTCCGGCCACTCCCCGAAGGGAGGAGCGTAGCTGCCGACGATCCGGGCCCGGGGACAGTCGTCCCCGAAGCGTCGCTCCAGTTTTTCCAGGGTACTTTCCCTGCCCCCGAGAAAAAAGTGCCGGACCCCGGTGTCGGCGGAAGATTCCAGCGAGCGCAACATGAGACTCGGTCCGTAAACCCGGCCCTTCAGGCGATCCTCCTCCGGGACGCGGTGGTTTACCGCCCACACCAGCGGCATGCCGTCGGGACAGATGAGATCAAAGCGGTCGATCGCCTTCCGGAATTCCGGTTCATGCTGCGAGAGGGAGACCACGTGCGCGTTGGCCGCCTCCACCGCATAGGCGGCATCACCCGCCTCGGCCCAGCGATGGATCAGCTCAACCGCGAGGCCATAGTCGAGCAGGGCCACCGGTAACCCGCAAAAGGGAACCGTTTTGATGCCGGCCCTGGCGGCCGCGTCTGACTGGTCTGCACCCACTTAGCCGGTGGTTTCCGCAATCTTTTTCTCCCGTTCCGCAAGTTCCAGGTCTGCATCCACCATGATCCGCACCAGGTCCTTGAACTTGACCTTCGGTTCCCATCCCAGCTGGGCCTTGGCCTTGGAGGCATCCCCAACGAGCATGTCAACCTCGGCCGGACGCTCGTAGCGGGCGTCGTAGTCAACCACGGCCTCCCAGTCGAGAGAGAGATAACCGAAGACTTCCTCCACGAACTCGCGGACCGAATGGGTCTCCCCGGTGGCCACCACATAGTCATCCGGGGTCTCCTGCTGCAGCATGAGCCACATCATTTCGACATACTCCTTCGCATAACCCCAGTCCCGCTTGGCATCGAGGTTCCCGAGGTAGAGCTTGTCCTGCAGGCCTGTCTTGATCCGGGTGGCGGCCCGGGTGATCTTGCGGGTGACGAATGTCTCCCCCCGGCGCGGAGACTCATGGTTGAACAGAATCCCGCTACTTGCATGCATGCCATAGGACTCGCGGTAGTTCACGGTAAGCCAGTGCCCGTAAACCTTCGCGCAGGCGTAGGGAGAGCGCGGCCAGAAGGGCGTCCCCTCGGATTGGGGGATGGCCTGCACCTTCCCGTACATTTCCGATGAGGAGGCCTGATAGTAGCGCACCTTGTCGATGAGACCGGTCTGGCGAATGGTCTCCAGGAGCCGCTGGGTTCCCAGGCCCACCACGTCCCCGGTATATTCCGGCTGGTCAAAGCTCACCCGCACGTGGCTCTGCGCCCCGAGGTTGTAGATTTCATCCGGCCGGGTCTCGTTCAGGAGGCGAGCCAGGTTCGTTCCATCTGCCAGATCGCCGTGGTGGAGAATGAGGCGAGCATCTTCCTCCTGCCGCTCCCGGTAGAGGTGATCGATGCGCTCGGTGTTGAAACTGGAAGACCGGCGGATGATCCCGTGAACTTCGTAGCCTTTTCCCAAGAGGAGCTCGGCGAGGTAGGAGCCGTCCTGCCCCGTGATTCCGGTGATTAACGCTTTTTTCATAAAATCTGGCTGGGTCTGAAAGTCACCCCGTCCGCACCGACCCCGCCGCGCGTTCGGCCAGGAAACAGTCGTAGGTGATCCGGAGCCCCTCCTCCAGGGAGACGGTCGGTTCCCATCCCGTCTTCTTCATCCGGGAGACATCCATGAGCTTGCGAGGCGTCCCATCCGGCTTGGAAGGATCGGTGAGAATATCGCCCTTGAATCCCACGGTCCGCCCAATCGCGGTGGCAAGGTCAAGAATGCTCACCTCGCTCCCCGAGCCGACATTGACCCAGTCCGGCGGATCCTCCTCGTCGAGGAGGTGAAAGCAGGCCCGGGCGAGGTCGTCGACATGCAGAAACTCCCGCCGCGGCGTGCCCGTGCCCCAGATGACCACCTCCCTGGCATTCTCCTCCTTGGCCTCGTGGAAACGGCGGAGCAGGGCCGGGATCACATGCGAGTTCTCCGGGTGATAATTGTCGCCCGGCCCATAGAGATTGGTCGGCATGGCGGAATGATAGAGCACCCCATACTGGGCCCGGTAGTGCTGGCACAGTTTCAGCCCGGCAATCTTCGCCACTGCATACGCTTCATTGGTAGGTTCCAAGGGACCACTAAGCAGACAGGATTCCGGCATGGGCTGGGGTGCCTGCTTCGGGTAGATGCACGAACTCCCCAGGAAGAGCACCCGCCTCACTCCCGCCTGGTAGGAGCCGTGGATCAGGTTGGCGGCAATGGCGAGGTTCTGGTAGACGAACTCCGCAGGGTAGGTGCTGTTAGCCACAATCCCGCCAACCTTCGCGGCTGCGATGATGACCTGGTCCGGTCGTTCCCTGCCGAGGAACTCAAAGACCGCCTGCTGGTCACAGAGGTCGAGTTCGGCCCGGGACCGGAGCAGGAGTTCGACCTCCCCCACCGCCGGGGTGGCCCGGACCAGCGCCGCCCCCACCATGCCCCGGTGACCAGTAATAAAGAGCTTCACCTTCTCTCTGAATAAGTTGTGGATAAGTTTGGGGTGGCCCACCGGCTAATCACGCTGCCGCCCTTGGTCGTTTGGACTCCAGCGAAGTCAAGACCTTCAAGAGATGCCTGAAGCGGTGTGAATAAGTTGGCCACCTGCCGCACGTTGCAGGGGAAAGACACCCAATGGGGCAATCAGTTCAAGAAAATATGAACGAATTCAGAAAAAAATGAACTCTTCGGGGCCCCCTAATCGGTTTCTTCCTGCTGTGGGAGGGGCTTTCGCGGCAAAAGCAGCGAAAAAAGGTCCACCTCGACCGGCTGGCTCTGCCCGAGGAATTCGACAAAAATCCGCACTCTCTCTTCCGCTGGACGAACCTCGATCACCGTCCCGGTCATGCCTTTCAGGGGGCCATCCACCAGTTCCACTTCGTCGCCCGGTTCTGCCACCGGCTGGAGGGTGATGAGCTCCTTTCGCTCCCCGTCCCGGACCAATTCGGCCCGAAGATCTTCAACGAAGCGAGCGGGCACGGTGGGGATGTGCTCACCAAACCGCAGGATCCGGCTCACTCCTTTGGCATAGCTGACAGCTCGTTCCTGTTCCCCCAGCACGAAACGGGCAAGCAGATAGCCTGGGAAGAGAGGCTCAATCCACCAGACCTTCCCACGCCGGGTTGCTTTCTTATAACGAAGCCGGGGGCAAACCACCTCAATCTGCCCCAACTCCCTCAAGGATGCAGCGGCAATATGCTCACGCTTGATCTGCGTCCTGAGACAGTACCACGCCGCTTCCTCTCGTTGTTCCCCAGCCATCGTCATTCTCCCAACACCCGCTGGACCAACGGCATGAGGAGCTTGGCCTGCTTCAGCCAGCGCTCCAGTTTCTTGACCCGCTCCTCATAGAAGGCCTGCTGGGCGGCATCGCCTTCCTTCATTACTTCGGTCTCAAGGACCTTGATGCGATCCTTCCCGCTGTCGAGGTGCGGACGCAGTTGCTCACGAATGAAACCTCCCACCAGTTTTTTCAATTTGATGTCCGCTTCAAAATACGTCCGCCGCGCATCCGGACCGGCAACTTCCCGAAAGGCCCCCAGCGTCCGCAGGAATTTGAGACCCTGGCTCGCAGACCCCTTGGAAATCCCAAGACGCTTTACCAGATCATCAAGGGAGAGAGGCTCCCGGGAAATAAACAGGAGCCCGTAGATCTCGCCGATGGAACGGGGCAACCCGGCCACCCGGACTCCATCCGCAAAAAGCGAAACCACCTGCTTCTCGATCTCCACGAGGCTCTTGGACTCATCGTCAGGCACGCCATGATCCTGCACACAGGTCGACCCATAGTTCAATTTTTTTTGAACTCGATGGAAGACCTAACGGTTATGCCCGGATCAATCCCAGTGAAGGTGCGAATCCCCGGCATCAGGCAAGGGAAGATGTCATGACGGCGGGGTAGAACAGCGCCGCCGGGAACGAAACACCCAGGATGATTACCCTTCCGGGTGAGCCCCCGGGAGATCGCTATGGTTTATACATATTTATTATAATATTTTATAGACATTCCGGATTTTTTTGCAAAATTTAAGGACCCCTCTTTCCATAATCGCGAACTGGGCCTTTCCCCCCCCTCATCCCCATGTTCCCTCCCAAAAGATCCATCTGCACCATCCTCGCCCTTGGTCTCCTGTCCTCTGTCGCGGCAGGGACTGACTTTCACGTGGCTCCCCCTCCCCTCGGCGACAATACCAACCCAGGCACCCTGGCTCAGCCATTCGCCACGATTACCCATGCCGAACTACAGACGGCGGCGGGAGACACCGTCCACCTGCACGAGGGCATCTATCGTGAATTTGTTCTTTTCCGGAGTACGGGGACTCCTGCCGCCCCCATCACCTACCAACCTTACAACGACGGCTCGGGACCGGACAAGGTAACCGTTTCCGGCTTCGATCCCATCACGCCCGGCAGTAACGGGGCCGGTCATTGGCAAGTCCACGACGGCTCCATCTACAAGATCCAGCTCAGCCCAAACTATGGTTTGATCCCCGGCGCATCCACAATCCTCATTGACGGAATTGTCCAGAAAATCGCCCGCTGGCCCAATGCTCCTTCCCCTTATGATTTCCACTGGAACAACATGGCTTCTCCCCAGGGAGCAGCTCACGACCCTTCTTCAGAAGGCCCCGAGCCTCCGTATTCAGGAACCTTCTTCACTGCCACCTACACGGACGCCGAGCTTCCCGGGGAGGGGCCAAACGAGTGGCTGGGAGCTCGGATTGACACCAGCCCGGGGACGGGAGTCTTTCGAGATACCGGGCTTGTGATTGGCTCCGATGCCGGGGGGCTCACCTTCCGTTACCGACCCTACCTCCAATCGACCGCATTCGTTTCTGAAGCGGATCCCTATTTTCTCTGGAATCACCTGAGGGCCCTGGATCAGGAAGGGGAGTACTTCTACGACATCGAGGGAGTAAGCGGCCCCCCTCACACTCTCTATCTCCACGCACCCGGCGGGACTTCTCCCGCCGGGCACCGAGTCGAAATCAAGAGCCGCGAATACTCCTTCGATCTGAACTGGTCCCGTAACGTTCGCATCAGGGAACTCGAGTTCCTGGGGGGAGGGATCAGGTGCCCTGTCTCCAGTTCCCATATCTCCATGGATGACCTCGTTCTCCGCTATTGTGGATCGGGGCTGAACTCCCTGTGGACGGGCCGGGCGGCGATCTGGATCAAGGGAGACGGGCACAAGGTCCTCAACAGCTGCATCGATTCTTCATACGGAGGAGGACTGATCACCCTGGGAACCAATACGGAACTTAAGAACAACGTTATCCGGGATTGCCTGCTTTACGGGATTGCCTCCTGGGAAAGTTCCCATGCCACCGTGCACCACAACACCACCTTCGGAATCGGCAGTGAAAACATCCACATGTATTCCCCCGCCGGGACGTTCAACTACAACCATTGCTACCATGGCGGCAAGCGGGTGACGGACTCCGCGAGCATGAACTCAAATTACAACGGTGACCTGCAGGGGATGGAAGTCGCCTACAACTGGGTGCACACAAACGTGGCCCGCCGCAATGACGATCATCAATGGGGCGGGGGCCGGGGAATCCGGATGGATACCAGCCCCTCCAATGTCTTCATCCATCATAATCTGATCTGGGGAATCTCTGCCCCCACTCTCAGCCTCATGCTCTGGGCCCTTGATTCCAACCAGGTCAACTACCAGAACAGCATGCAACGGGTTTACAACAATACCATCGACGGCCAGATCCACATCGCCGGGAACGGGAGTATTGGCGGGATCGATGTGAGGAACAACATCTGTACTGAAATCAGGGAATTCGGGACCGACCCCGACCCCCATATCGTCCGGAACAACTTCCTCACCATTGGAAAATTCGAAGACCGCTGGCCCGGAAACACCATCGACAGCTCCCTGTTTGTCTCGGCTCCCACCGGGAATTTCGAACTACTGGAGGACTCCAGAGCCATCGACGCCGGCGAAAACATCCCGGGAGTTACTTACGGAACGGTTCATGGCATCGCCCCTGACATTGGAGCTCTCGAATACGATGGGGACTCGAATCCTCATTGGAGTGCCGGCGCCATTCTCCGTCCCGGAGATGCTCGAAACCTCATGTTTTCCCTGCTCAAAAAACCCAATGGCGATCATTACCTTGTCGCTTCAGGCATGCCTGAAGGAAGAATCCCTCCCAGGGAATTCACGGTCCGGCTGGGGGGCGCCGTGACCCTTGCCGACCACCGGTTGATCTACTCCACGCAGTCTCACACCGGCGAAGCCTACTTCAGGATCGAAGAGGAAAATCCCTCTGGAGTGATCCCCGTAGAATTCTCCCTCGATGGAGTTACATACCAGAATCACGGTGATACCGTTGAATTCAGCGGTCCCTCCCTTTCGATCGATTCTATCGACGTTACCTCCTCCACTTCCTCGGGTGGATCTCTCCATACCATTTCGGGACAGGGTTTCGGATCGACACGCTGGACCGTCCCGCTACGGATGGAGAATATCGTTGGAGATGACCTGAGCCGTGCCCCCGTGCCCATCGTTTTCAACACCAGAGAGCACATCGAAAAGAATCGCATGAACCCCGATTGTTCTGATCTGCGGGTCGTGCACTGGGAAACCGGCAGGGAACTGAGTTACTGGGTGGAATCAGGAGCAAATTCCGAGAACACCCTGCTCTGGGTGAAATTCGGGGAAGATTCCGCCCTGTTCGACAGATTCAGTCACATCGATGAATCGGGCTACTATCTCTCCTTCGGGGATCCTGACCGCCAATCCGCATCCGATCCGTCAATCATCTACAATTACTTCCCGGAATTCCTCGACGGCGAACTACGGGTGTGGGCCTCCGCCAACCGCCTGGCTGAACAACTCAACCACGGTGACGCCATCGCTTCCTGGGGCTGCAGTGATCAAGCCACCACGCTTACTCAACCCGACCCCAATTCCCGGCCATTCCTGAAACTTGATCAACTCAACGGTCTGCCTGCCGCCTGTTTCAACGGCGCCGACTATCTTCACATCAACGACTTCCCCGCCACGGTGCGGGGGGGATTGACCGTCTTCGCGGTGACCAAGGCTCATCCTTCTCATGATCCCCAGGGACGACTTCTCAGTATCGGAGACGGAATCAGGGAAACCAACAACGTCAGGCAGATCCGGAATTCCAGATGGAGCGTCTATGGCGTGAAGCGGGCCTACGACGGCAATATCACCGCTATCGGCACGGGTCGCCGGTTTGAGGGATCCTTCCATTACATGACCGCAGATATAGCCGAATTGATAGTCTTCTCCAATCTTCAGAGCAACTCGACCGGAGTGGGCATGGACCGGATCCGGAATTATTTGGAGCGAAAATACGCTATCGGCGACACGCCGCGCGGAGTGGTCGATGATGCCAATCTTCAGGAACCCACCAGATTCCATCTTGACGGACGGCTCATCGAATCGGTCACCATCCTGAACGAGCGAACCGCGACCTTTTCCGCACCCGCCATCGACCTCCCCTCATCGGGGCCACTGTCTCTCCCCCTTTCTGTCAGTCGGGGCACGGAGAGCAGCTCCGCCCCGGAGAGATTCCGGTATTACCTTCCCGCCTACGACCAATGGGCAACCCGCAATCTGCCTTCCGAAAGTCGGGGCGCACTTGAGGATCACGATCACGATGGCATTACGAATCTATTGGAATTCGCGACTTCTTCCCTTCCGGTCGGGTCAACCGGAACTCCGCTTTTTCCCGTTTCCCATGAGGGGTCAACATTGCCTTCGATGCGGTTCTACCGCAATCCTGACGCAACTGATGTATTCCTCACCGTTGAGTATTCCCATGACCTGCGATCCTGGAGCGCACTTCCCGCGGATGATCCGGGGATATCCGTGGCGGATCCTGATCCCTTCGGGGACGGAAGCGCCATCCTGATGGAGGTGGGGTCCGCCCCCGACAATCCCCGAGTGTTCTACCGGTTACGGGCAGAGAGATTGGGTCTCTAAACGGGATCTAGGGCTCTATCACAAATCGGTAAAAAGCCTTTTCAGCGGCACTGGAATCATCCGTCCATTCGAGAAGGCCGGATCCTCCCAGCCCGGGGATACCCGGCAGGTCTTCCCACCCGGACAGATCGAAGGACCGCTGCAGGCGTAACGGGTAATCGTGTGAAGCATTGAACTCTCCGGGAATGACGGGCAACCCTGCGAGACTGATCCTGACACTCTCCGGGAACCTCTCGACAGACACCCCGCCATGCCGGAAGCGATCCACTGCGTCACCATCATTCAGGAAGGGACTGAACCCGAGTACTCTGAGATCCAGTTCCTGCTCATCGGACAGACCATCTTCATCGCGATCCGCAGTGCCGAGGGCAGGCTTTTTCACATAGAAGACATCGTCTTTAAACGGTATTCCGGACAGGGCCTCTTCCAGTTCCCCAAGCGCCCGCGGGTCGATCCCGTTCGGAAACGTCCCGAAATGCTCCCCCGGATCAGCGGCATGATCCATGACTCTTCTGTAACTGCCGAAAAACGGGCCCTCAACCAGCTTCCACGTCCCCAGCTGGCCAATACGAAAGCGGGGCTTAGAATTTTTCGGATAGGTCGTACAGGACAAGGCCGGTGTATTCCACTCACGATCCGGATTCTCCTGCAGTGGGGCAAGAGACTGGCCATCGATGGGCTTGGGATAGGGCGAGACTCCTGCAAGGTCCAAGGCGGTGGGAAGAACATCGATCAATCCCACCTGGCGGTCACAGACCCGCCCTTCGGTAGCCATTCCCGGATGATGGATCATCATTGGCACGTGAATGCTTTCCCTCGAATAATTCCGCTTGGAATAGAGGTGCAGGTGCTCCATCAGGCTAAAACCGTTGTCACTTGCAAAAACAATGACCGTGTTGTCCCAGAGGTTGTTGGCGTCGGCGAAGTCCAGCACACGTCCCAGATTATGATCCATGAGGGTCACGGCACTGTAGTAGGCGTGAAAAAGCTCCCGCAGGTCTTCCTCGGGAAGCAACGGCCGTTCATCCGCAGCCTTTCCGTAGGGATAGGCATAAGGCGGCCAGTACGCGTTATCATATGATTCCTCAATGTACTCCGGCAACGTGAAGGTCGCCGGATCATAGAGATCAGAGATCGCCTTCGGAACAATCCAGGGAGTGTGGGGCATGAAAAAGCCGACCGCTACGAAGAACTTCTGGTCCGCTTCCAGACATTTTCCCATGGCGGCCATCGCCCCTGTTGCCGTCACTCCGTCCGCAAATTTCGCCGGATCTCCACCGTCGTATACAATGAAGCTCGTATCTCCGCTGATCCCCTTGTGGCCACTGAAATCACGCACCGAAGAAAACCTCCCATCAACAGAAAACGTCCGGGGAATCAACTCGTCCCACCGCTCGCTGCGCTCGTAGTGTTCCACCTTGCCATAGCTCCCGGCCCAATAACCCTCGGACCTGAAATACTGTGACATCCACATGCGATTCGGCACTACGTTTTCACCATTAGCCGTAGTTCCACCTGCAGCATGAATCCCAAGGTTCCAGGGAAAGAGCCCAGTGAGGAATGAACCTCTGGAGGGAGCGCAGAAAGGATACTGGCTCAGGCAGTTCCGGTAGTTCACGGTCCGTGCCGCCAGACGCGTCAGGTTCGGCGTGATCGCATCCACGTCCCCCAGCGGAGCAATCCGGCTGTTCAGGTCATCGGATATGATCAGGAGCACATTATACGGCTCTTCCGTCCCGGCATGCACGTTACCAAGCAGAATACCTGCGAAGAAAAGTCTGATCGCCGTGCCCAGAGGTTTCATGAACTTCCTTAACATCCTGTCACTAACATTAGTCCATCCAGCGACCAAGGGCCGCGGTGAGGGATTCTGACTTATGGACCCTGAACTGCTCCCCACATTCAATGGTGGCTCGCCTCCCGGTTCCGCTCTGCAAGTGGAGCAGAACAGGTGTTTCCCCGGGATGAGATGCCAGCACGCTCTGGATCTCCTCGAGATCCTCCGCCTTGCTGCGCGAGACCCAGAGTGAGAGCTCCAGCGGGCCGCCGCCATTCTGGCCATTACGACCCTGACGAAGCTTCAGCTCCTTCAGACTGCTCCCCATGATCTTGCGACTCTCCGTCCGGTCATCGATCGAAACCTCTCCCTTCAAGGCGATGACCCTGCCCTCTTCCAGGATACCAGCATCCCGCGCCGGGATGTAGGACTCCCCCCAGCAAAGCACCTCCTGGCTGCCCGTGAAGTCCTCGATGACAAGAATCCCGAAGGGTTTGCCCTTCCTGGTCACGCGCTGCTCGATTTTCCGGATCATTCCGGCGAATGGGAAGCGTGCCCGCCGGTCACTCAGATCAAGGTCATCCAGCAGGCCAAGCTTGCAGAACCGATCCGAGCTCAGCAGGACACGATATTTGTCAAGGGGGTGACCCGTCACGTAGTAGCCCAGCAGTTCCTTCTCCTTTTCCAGGCGTTCGTCCTTGGGCCACTCCGGGATTTCATGTCGCGGGGCCGGGGCTGCCAGTTCCTCGTCGCCAAAAAGTGCTTCCTGCCCGCTCTCCCTATCGCGCTGCGCTGCCCCGGCTGCGGCGCAGACTTCCTCCAGTCGGTCACACATCCCGGCCCGTGTTTCGCGCGTCCAATCCATCGCCCCCGCAAGGACCAGGTTTTCCAGAATGCGCTTGTTGACCACCTTGGAGTCCTGCCGGTTGGCAAAATCATCCATCGCCCGGAAGGCTCCATTCCCCTCACGCTCCGCGATCGCCTGCGCCATGGCCCCCTCCCCCACATTCTTGATGGCAGCCAGTCCATAGCGGATGGCCATCTTGCCGCTGCGGATCTCCTCCGGAGCGAAGCGAAGCTGGGAACGGTTCACGTCGGGCGGCAGGATCTCGATATCCATGCGGTGACACTCGGAAACGAAGACGCCAATCTTGTCCGTGTTGCTGAACTCGTTCGAGAGGAGCCCCGCCATGAACTCGACCGGAAAATTCGCCTTCAGGTAGGCCGTCCAGTAGGAAATGTGTGCGTAGCAGGCCGAGTGCGACTTGTTGAACCCGTAGCCCGCAAAGCTCGCAATCTTGTCGAAGATCCGGTTGGCCAGGCTTTTGTCGATGTTGTTCTCAGACTTGCATCCCTCCACAAAGACCACGCGCTGTTTATCCATCTCGGACTGCTTCTTCTTCCCCATCGCGCGGCGCAGAATGTCGGCTCCTCCCAGCGTGTAGCCGGCCAGAAGCTTGGCCGCATTCTGCACCTGCTCCTGGTAGATCATCACCCCGTAGGTGTCTCCGCACACCTGTTCAAGAAGCGGATGTTCATACTTCACCTCCTTGCGACCTTCCTTCACCTCGATCATCTCGTTGATGAACTGCATGGCGCCGGGACGGTAAAGCGCAAGAAGGTCGATGATGTCGTCGATTCGCCGGATGCCGTAGCGTCGGCAGGTCTCTGTCATCCCGCCTGACTCAAGCTGGAAAACCCCCATCGTCTCTCCGCGATTGAGCAGGTCGAACGTGGGTTGGTCATCGAGGGGAACCTTGTGAATCTCGAAGTCGGGATCCTGCCCCCGGATGAAATCCGTGGCCTCCTGGATCACCGTCAGGTTCTTGAGTCCGAGAAAGTCCATCTTGAGGAGTCCCACTTCCGTGATGGCCCCCATGTCATACTGGGTTACCACCTCCCCTTCGTTGCCCCGGCTGAGAGGAACGTGCTGATCCAGCGGACGGTCTCCGATCACCACTCCGGCGGCATGCACCCCGGTGTTGCGGATCAGGCCTTCCAGCTTGATCGCGTAGTCCCATAGCTCACGATAGGTAGTACTGCTCTCGATGGTCTCCCGCAGTTCGGGCTTGTCCTCGAATTCCTCCTTCAGCTTCACCCCGGGACGGGCCTCGATCATCTTGGCAATCCGATCGGCCTCCCCGTAGCTCACGCCCATCACCCTGGCCACGTCGCGAATCACACTCTTGGCCCCCATGCTGCCGTAGGTGATGATGTGCGAGACGCAGCGCTCTCCGTATTTTTGCCGCACATAGTCGATCACCTCCGGACGGCGGATCTGGCAGAAGTCGATATCGACATCGGGCGGGCTCACCCGCTCGGGATTGAGGAAGCGCTCGAACAGAAGTCCAAAGCGCTTCGGACAGATGTCCGTAATCCCGAGGGTATAGGCCACCAGCGAACCAGCCGCCGAGCCCCGGCCCGGGCCCACCGGGATGCCGTGCTCCTTGGCCCAGTTAATGAAGTCCGCCGTGATCAGAAAGTAGCTGTTGAAGCCCAGGTCGTTGATGGTCTTGATCTCGTATTCCAGGCGCTCCCGCAGTTCCTGGTCACTTTCCGCCCTCTCCTTCCCATAACGCTCCTCGAGACCCTCAAAGCACTGCTGCCGGATGTAGGCCTCCCGGCACATCCCTCCCGGCGCTTCAAAGTTGGGATACTTCTCCGAGCTGGTCGCATCCAGACTGAGCGTCACATTGCAGCGCTCTGCGATCTCAAGGGTGTTGTCGCAGGCTTCCGGGATATCCTGGAAAACCTCCCGCATCTCCTCCGCACTCTTGAAGTAGACCTCCGCCGGGTAGCGCATCCGTTTCTCATCAAAGACGAGCTTGCCCGTCCCGATGCAGATCATCACGTCGTGGGCCTCATGATCGTCCCGTGACAAAAAATGCACATCGTTGGCTGCCACCAGCCTGAGATCGAGCTCCCGGGCGAGTTTGATCAACTGGGGTTTGACCTCGTGCTGCGCTTCCAGGCCGTGGTCGTGAATCTCCACGTAGAGATTGTCGCGCCCGAAGATCTCGCGCAGCTCCTCCAGCATCTCACGCGCCTTGTCGGACTGCCGCTGCAGGAGCCATTCGTTGACCGGTCCGGCGATGCAGCCGCTCAGGCAGATAATCCCCTCGGCATGCGCTCGCAGCTCCTGCCGATCCACCCGCGGTTTTCCGTAATAGTTCCCCTCCAGGTGGCCCTTGGTGACGAGCTGGACGAGGTTTTCCCAGCCCGTATTGTTCTCGGCGAGGAGAGTGAGATGAGTGGCGCGCCGACGGCCGGGAATCTCCTGCCTGTGCTCCATGGACTCCGGGGCAAGATAGATTTCGCACCCCAGGATCGGTTTTACCCCCTTCTCGCGTACCGCCTCGTAGAATTCGATCGCACCATAGAGATTCCCATGGTCCGTCATTGCCACCGCCGGCATTCCCAACTCCGCCGCCCTTGCCGCGACCTCCTTGCAGCGCACCGCGCCATCCAGCGTCGAATACTCGGTGTGCAGGTGAAGGTGGACAAACGACTCGGTCATATCATGCGCTCTTTCTCCAGCATAGCTCCACCCCCGACCCTCGCAATTCCGAAGCGTCCCACCGGCGAAGATTTCATTTTAGAATTTCGCAGGAGGGTTTGCTTGGAATCCTTGAAAGTCATGGCATCGGATCCCCCCGATTGCGTTTATCATTCTGAAGAACCTGTGCTACCAATGCTCAGTAGATCGGAGTCGTTTCCTCCGTATTATTAGCTGGCCCTCGCGCCGGGCAACCTCACCATCAGCGATCATGCAGACCTCCTTCTTCCGCTTCCTGGCCGTCCTCCTGCTCCTTGCCTGGATGGCTACGCCCGCCCCCGCCGACGACAAGGAGGAGGACGCCACAGAGGAGAAGAAAGGGGAGGCCACGGAAGAGAAGAGCGATCCCGCGGAGTTCCGCACCTTCACCTCCGCCCGGGGCGACAAGACTCTCAAGCTGAAGGTCGTCGCCCGCATCGACGACGAGACCTACAAGGTCGAGAACCCCGAGGGAAAGGTCTTCAACATCAAGACCGCCAACCTCAGTCGCTCCGACCAGCGATTCCTCGATTTCTGGGAGCCCGATGCCATCTTGAACATCAAGACCGCCAAGCTGCCCAACGTTCTCGACCAGATGGGATACAGCACCCTCGATCTCACGGTGGTGGAAAGCACCTTCTTCGTCAATGTGACCGTTGATGGGAAAAGCGGCAAATTCCTGCTCGATCCCAGCCGCGGCTGGTCCACTTTCGACCCTGCCGCCGCCAAGGATATCGGCATGAACCTCGGCGAGGGCCGCATCAACTTCACCGACAACACGGGGAAAACCAGCCGCTCCAAGCGTGGCGCAGTGAAAGAGTTCAAAGCTGGTCAGGTTACCGTCACGGCCCACGAGTTCGAGGTCATCGAAGTGGCCAAGATGTTCCGCGCTGTTCCGGCTAACACCATCGGCGCGATCGGAGGAGACCTCCTCAAGCGCCTCAACGCCCTGGTCGACTTCGGGGGCAAGCGCCTCTTCGTGAGAAAGGATCAGTAGCTCGGGGGACCGCCTGCACCTGCCCCCGGGGCACCATTCCCACGAGGCGACCGCGCTGCGGTGTAACCGGCGGGCATGAAGGCGCGTCGAACAAAGCAGCGGCCTTCCCAGTCCCACCCTGCCATACGTTGCTCGCCTGAAGCGCCCTCCAAACCGCCTCCTGCACTCTTTTCCCGGTCCCCGATGCGCCGTCTCCTTCCCCTCGCCATCATCACCGGGCTGATCGTCTGGACTCTCCAGCCGGTCACCCGGGCGGAGACACGTGCCAATGACCCATGGAAGCCCATCCTCAGGGACTCCTCCCTGAGCAACCGGGACCGCGCCATCGTCGGACACCTGCGCCCCTGGCTCGCTCCCGCCGACTATCTCGCCCTCGATACGGACCGGCGGAAACAACTCCTGCGCTATGCCGACAACCGTCTCTTCAGCGATATCCCACTCGCCCGTTGCTGGTCACCCGACACCCCGCTTCACGTTCTCTTCGCCTATCACGCGGTGGAGGAGGCCGCGCACGCAATCAGGAACCGCCGCAAGGCCCACCAGTTTTTTGACCGCTGGAGCCGCACCGCCACCAACGGCCCCGGACAGAACGTGCAGGGAAGGCCGATCACACTCACCTGGAGTATCGTTCCCGACGGCACCCCCATTGCGAGTGATCCCGGCATCGGCGACAGTGACGACCCCAGTTCCCTGAGGGGCCGCCTGGCCGATCTCTACGGGGGCAATGGCGGCGCCCCTGAAGATCAACCGTGGTTTCCCCTCTTCCGCGATCTCTTCGAGGCGATCGGAATCCAGACCGGCATCACCTATCTCTACGAACCCAGCGATGACGGCCGACCTGTCAGCAACCTCAATCCTGGCCAGCCCGGCGTGCGCGGAGACCTGCGACTGTGCGGACACCCTATCGATGGAGATGGCGACACCCTTGCCTACAATTTCTTTCCAGACCATGGCGACACAGTGATCGATACCAGTGACGGCTGGTTCGAGGATCTCTCCAGCAATTCCCGGCGCCTCGTCAACACGATCTCCCACGAACATGGACACGGCCTCGGCCTGGAGCACGTGTGTCCGATCAACCACACCAAGCTCCTCGAGCCCTTTATCAGCACGGGTTTTCGCGGCATGCAGTTCGATGAGATCTATACCCTGCAGCGCTGGTATGGCGATCCCTTCGAGCAGCACGAGATCGGACGCGACAATGATTCCATCGAACGCGCCCACCGTCTGGACGTGTCCCCCGGCTCTCCCTTCGCCTTCCAGTGGCTCAGTATCGACGACAATTCCGACGTGGACTACTACCTCATCCCCCTGCCCGCCGGAGCCCGCCTGACTGCGCGGGTCATTCCGAGCGACCAAGTCTATCTCGAAGGGGGAGAACAGGAGCAGGGATGTGAGATCGGCACCACTTTCGACTCATCCAGTGTTCACGATCTCTCCCTCACCCTGCTCGACCGCACCGGGCGCGTCCTGGCCACCGCTGATGACGCCCCCGCGGGAGAACCCGAAGGATTCAATCAGTTCACCGTTCCCGGAGCCGGGCAGCGCTTCCTGCGAATCGCAGGCGACAGCGCCGATGCAGCCCAGCTCTACCGCCTGGAAGTGGAAATCCTCGCTCCAGCCCTGGCCATCGCTCCCGGAGAAATCCGCATTGCCACCGAATCGCACGGTCCCGCCAATGGCCAGATCGAACCGGGCGAAACCATCGAACTTGAGATCGAGCTTTCCAACTCCGGCAGCGTCACCGCCCGAAACGTAAGCGCTACCCTCGGAGCCCCTGACCGGCCCGCCCGCATCACCGGTTTCACCACCACCCGTAACTACGGCACCCTCACACACCAGGCAACGGCCACCCGCACCTTCACCCTCGCTCTCCACGGAGACTGCGGTGACCTCTTTGATCTCGAACTCACCGTCACTGCCGACGACGGATTCTCACACTCCTCTCCCATCCGGCTGGGACTCGGCGAAATCACCCGAAGTCTCGGTGAAGATTTCGACGCGGCGGCCGTTACTCCCCTGCCATCCAGGTGGTCCTCCACTGCTTCGCGGGCAGGAAGCGGTTGGACCCGCTCCAGTGCCCGGTATGATTCAGCGGAGTTCTCCGTCTTTGCCTGGAACCCGCCGAGTCGGGGCGCTTCCACTCTCACCTCCCCTCCCGTGAGAATCAGTTCACAGGGCGGCACCCTGCGCTTTCGTCACTTTGTGGAGACCGAAGCCAGTTCCTTCAGCCCCACGGTGGGATTCGACGGCGGCGTTCTGGAGATCTCCCGCGACGGGGACCGATGGGAGGACATCGAAGACGCCGGCGGAGTATTTACCCAGGGTCCCTACAACCGCACCCTCAGCGCGGCCTACCAGAATCCCCTTCCCAATCGCCGTGCCTGGTCGGGATCCCTTGGCTGGATCACGACCGTGGTCAGGATTCCCTCTCACCTCGCCTCCGAAGCCCTTCAATTCCGCTGGATGCTGGGCCACGACACTTCCGACGCGGAAGAGGGATGGTATCTCGACGATATAGTGGTGAGCAGCGCAACCTGTGCCGACACCAGGCCCATTGTCCGCCTTGCCGTTGGCAATGACTCCGCCTCCGAGTTCCTGCCCACGGGCATTGCGCGGCTCACCTTCTCAACCCCGCTGCCTCTCGCCAATGACTTCACCCTCCCCCTTCTGACAGGAGGAAGCGCCACTCCCGGGGTGGACACCCGTCCCTTCGACAACGTCGTCCTGCCAAGCGGCCAGAGGCTGTTGGAATTGACCTTCCGCCCCCTGCGGGACAACGAGGCGGAAGGCCCCGAAACCCTTGAGCTGTCTCTCAATCCGGATCTCGTCGTCCCCGAAGGGGTGCCCTCTGCAGTGATCACCATCGCGGACACGCCCTACGGTCAATGGGCCGCCACCCATCTCGGCCCGAACTCCGCCAATCGCCCCAATGACGATTTTGATCACGACGGATCCGTCAATTCTGAAGAGTACGCCTGGCAGACCGATCCGGCCTCCGCCCACTCCCGGCCACTACCAAACTACCGGCGGGAGGGACGGTTCCTGCGCGTCGATTTCCCACACCACACGTTGCCAGATTTTGCAGAGGTGCATGCCGAGACTTCCCCGGATCTCCGCAGGTGGACCAGGCAGGGAGTGGCAACCCTCCCCAACGGATTCCGGGTCCCGCTCAACCTCCCGCAACGCTATCTTCGACTCGTTTACAAGGAGACTCCCCCCCCTTGACTCGCCCGATTCCCATCCGGAAATCTTCCGCTGGTCAGTTGGCACGGGAATTGCTACCAACATTTACCAACCACGAACCAAGTGCGTCCATGAAGAAAGTTGAAGCGATTATCAAACCATTCAAACTAGAAGAGGTCAAAGAAGCCCTGGCCGAGATCGGAGTGCAGGGCATGACCGTCACCGAAGTAAAGGGTTTCGGGCGCCAGAAAGGGCACACGGAGATTTACCGCGGCAGTGAGTATACCGTGGATTTCCTGCCCAAGGTCAAAATTGAGGTCGTCATCGACGACGGGGAGGCCAACACGGTCGCGGAAGCCATCGTCAAGAGCGCCAATACCGGCAAGATCGGCGACGGCAAGGTCTTCATTTCCAGCGTGGAAGAAGCGATCCGAATCCGTACCGGCGAAACCGGCGCGGAAGCCGTCTCGGTGAACTGACCACGGCTCCCCCCACTTCTGAACCGGTATTCTTCTGAGGGCCGGGCCTGCGTTCTGCGGGCCCGGCTTTTACTTCGCTCCAGTCCAGGTTTCCCTCTCCTTCCCGCCGGGGGGAGCGGCGAAACCGATCGAGGCCCCCTTGGGCCTGAATCACCGAGTGGAGATTAATTCGCCCCTCGTGTTCAGGGTCGGAGGCTTTTTCCCCGTTTGCGTCGATCGTGATACCGGCTGGCTGCCCGGGCGCTGGCGATCAGGCCGGCAAAGGCGGCCGTGGCCAGAACGGGCCGCAGGACCCGGCTCAAGGAAGAGGTCGTAGCGTTCATTTTCGTTTCAGGGTCAGTGGTTGTAATTCACGTCCGCGCCTCAGGCGGTCTTCTCTCTTTCAATCGGAGCGCCTGCTCCCGGTTTCCAGAATAGCGAAAGAAAGTCCCCATTTGAGCTCCCTTGGAAAAGGGAACTCTTCCTGTTGGTCCTCGCCATGATAGAAGAATCCCTTTCGCCCCCTGGAATTCTTGTGGCCCTCTTATACAATCAGATTACAAAGAAATCATCAGTTCCCGGTTCACACAGGCATGAAAATCATGAATATATCAATCCCCCTCAGCATCGTTCTGCTCAGCACGCCCCTCCTGGGACAGCAGGTTCGCTTCGCGGCCAGGGCCAACAACGAATTTGGCCTCGACCTCTACCGTGAGATGGCGGCCAGGGAAGGCAATCTCTGTCTCTCCCCGTTCTCCATCGTGACTGCTCTTGGCATGACGGGCAACGGGGCGGCAGGTGACACGCTCACCGAGATGGAGAAGGCCCTCCATTGCCCGGGAGAACTGTCTCAACTCAGCGCTTCCCTGTCCATTCTCCTCGAGGATTTCGGGAAACGGAAGGAACAGGCCGCGGCCTTGGCCGGAAAAACCCCGGCCAGAAAGAATGGAGAACCTTCCTTTGACCTCACGGTCACAAACTCCCTCTTTGGACAGAAGGGCTATCCGTTCCGGAAGGAATTCCTCACCACCTTGGAAAAGCTCTACCGGGCTCCCCTCCAGTTCGCTGACTTCAGGAACGATGCTGCAAGGGAAAGAGCAAGGATCAACCAATGGGTCTCCGACCGGACAAACGATAAGATCCAGGAGCTCCTGCCGGAAGGATCGCTGGACAGTTCGACCGGTCTCGTCCTGGTCAACGCCCTCTACTTCAAGGCCGGATGGCGTTATGCCTTCCCGAAATCCGCCACCACCCCCGCTCTCTTCCACCTCGCCCCGGGCAGAGCCATCGAAACGCCAACCATGCACACCACCAAAAGGTTCGGATATTCCAAGGAAGACGGTTACACCGCAGTCAGCCTGCCCTACTCGCAGAACTTTGCCATGCTCGCCCTCCTTCCCGACGAGATTGACGGCTTGCCTGCTCTTGAGAAGACCCTGAGCGCCGAGAAGCTAACCGCTCTCAGCCGCCTGCCCTCGCGCATGGTGGCCCTTCATCTTCCGAAATTCCGGATCGAGGGTGCCCCCGTTGCGCTCAAGAATCCGCTCCGCAAACTCGGCATGAACCTGGCCTTCACACGAGGCGCCGACTTCAGCCTCATGACTTCTGATCCCCGCGGACTCTCCATTGACGATATCTATCATAAGACCTTCATCGCAGTAGACGAAAAGGGAACCGAAGCGGCCGCCGCTACCGCGGTCGTCATGACATTTCGCTCCCTGCCCCGTCCCGAAAAGCCCGTCGAGGTCCGTCTCGACCGACCCTTCCTCTACGCCATCGTGGACACCCGCACCCAGACCGCCCTGTTCCTCGGGCGGATTGTGGACCCTCGTTGAATCAAAAGCGGAGGCCCCTCACGGCACAATCACCACCCGGTCCCCGGGTTTGGTGATCTTCCAGAGCTCGGAGGCATTGCCACGAGGCACCCGGAGACAGCCGTGTGACGCCGGATAGTCCGGGCAGTAGCCTTCGTGAAATCCGATCGCACCGCAACTGAGTCGCTGGAAATAGGGCATCCGGATGCCCTTGTAGATGTTGGAGACATGATGACGGTTCTTGTTGGTGATAACAAACTCTCCCACCTCGGTGCGGTAGCCCTTCCTGCCGGTGGAGACTCTCGTGGAAAACAATTCCTTGTTGTCCTTGTCGTAAACCCAGGCCTTCTGCTCGGAAAGATCCACCTTGAGCCAGCGTTCCTCGTTCCCTGGGTCCACTCCCAGCAGCAGTTGCATCATCTTTACGTCATTACGGCGGGAGGCGAACCCAATCGGGTAGTAGGACTTGCGACTGGTCCAGATAAAGCGCTTGGCCCCATGCTCCATGAGAAGCCTGGCCAGTTCCAGGTTGCCGCAGTCCGCAGCCGCCATCAGGGGCGTCACCCGCGAATCGTATTTCAGGTGGGTCTTGAGATACCCCACCGGACGTACCCGCGCGAGGAAGTCGCCGGTTGCCGGACGGGAGAAGGATGCATTGGGATCCGCCCCCGCTTCGAGGAGAAGCCTGCACAGATCCAACCGATTCATGGCCACCGCAAGATGCAGCGCACTCTGCCCCTCCCGTCCTCGCCTGGCCAGCCCTGCCGCCTGCATGGATCTTGATTGAAGAAGGTGCTCCACGAGTTCGACCTGCCCCTCACGCACCGCCGCCACCAGGACAGGATCCTTCGACCCGGGCTCGGACCGGACTCCCTCTCCCACAAGAAAGCGGAAGACCTCGCGATCTCCTTCCACCACCGCATTGTAGAGCGCCGCCCCGGCCTTGCCTCCATGCCGCAGGAGAGCCCCGGTTCGCTCAAAGTCGCGGGCCGCCAGCAGAACCTGAACCGCCGTCCGACCGTCGGGCCCTCTCTGGTTGGGATCGGCCCCGCCCTTGATGAGGAGTTCGAGCTCAGCGGGGGATGATTCCAGGGCCAGGGCGAGATCGAGGGACGTCCGTTCGCCCGCCCCCTTCACCCGGGGGTCCGCCCCGTGCGCCAACAAGATCTTCATCGCCCCCAGGTCGCCACGCTGCAGGGCCAGCTGCAACGGGGTCCAGCCACTGCCATGCCTCTCGGTGGGTGAGCCTCCTGCCGCCAGGAGTTTGGAAAGGATCTCGCTCCGGCCCTCCAAAATGGCTACGTGCAGGGCCGACTCACTTCGTCTCACGCGGGCAGGCCGATACAGCCATCCGCCGTGCAGGGACAACATCAGGGAGCGCGGCTCATTTTCCTGGTTGTTCTTGAGATTCGTTCCGGTCTGCAGGAGCAGGGAGCGGATTTCCTCCGCTCCACCCCGCACCGCCTCCAGGAGGGTGGGAGACGCGACCGGAATGGCCTTCCGCGAGGAGCCGGATCCCGTGGACGTTCCCTCATCACGCCCAATACCGGGCAGGAAGGCCGTCGTGGAGACGGCCAGGACACATAAGACCAGATTGAGGGCCGCTTGACGCATTTAATTTACCCGGAAGGGAGAAAGCCGTGCCTATCCTAAACCCTCGTTCCGCTCCCTGGCAACATCCCGCCTTTTCATTAACTTACCCTGGAAGGCAGAGCAGGTTTCATAAATCCGGAAAGATAATCCCCGGCCGGACTCCCCCAACCGCTACCCAAGCACCTTCGCGATACGGGTGCAGACCTCCTCCACATTCTCCCGCGAGTTAAAGGCGGAAATCCGGAAGTAGCCCTCGCCCGCAGCCCCGAAACCAGCCCCCGGAGTCACCACCACCTGGGCGTCCTGCAGCATCCTGTCAAACATCCCCCAGCTGTCCATGCCCTCCGGACACCGCACCCAGACGTAAGGCGAGTGCTCGCCTCCGTACACTACCAGGCCGCACTTCTCGCAGGCCTCCTTCAGTAACGCGGCGTTTCCCATGTAATGCTCCACCAGCTTCCTGATCTGGGTTTTGCCCTCCACTGAGAAAAGAGCCTCCGCTGCCCGCTGGACCGGGTAGCTCACCCCGTTGAACTTGGTCGAGTGCCGACGTGCCCACAATCCGTGCAACGTCACCCGCTCTCCATCTGCAGTCGAACCGGTGAGCTCCTTCGGGATCACGATGAAGGCGCAACGGGTCCCGGTAAACCCACCATTTTTGGAGAAGGACCGGAATTCGATCGCGCACTCGCGCGCTCCCTCGATCTCGTAAATCGAGCGCGGCAACCCGGCGTCCTGGATGTAGGCCTCGTAAGCCGCGTCATAAAGAATGATGGCATCGTTCGCGCGCGCATAGTCGACCCACTTCTGCAGCTGCTCCCCGGTCGCCACCGTCCCCGTCGGGTTATTCGGATAGCACAGGTAGATGAGATCCACCTTTTCCTCCGGAAGGGCAGGGGTAAAATCATTCTCAGCCGTGCAGGGCAGATAGACCAGCCCTGCAAACTGTCCCCTTTCGTCCCCCTCTCCAGTGTTGCCTGCCATCACATTGGTATCCACGTAAACCGGGTAGACCGGATCGGTAATCGCAATCTTCTGCCCACCTCCGAAGATATCGAGGATGTTGCCCGTGTCACATTTTGAGCCATCCGAGACGAAAATCTCATCCGCATCAACTCCCAATCCTGCATACGCATTCTCTGCCACGGCCTTCCGCAGGAACTCGTAGCCCTGCTCCGGCCCATATCCACGGAAGCTCTCCCGTTGACCCAGCTCATCCACCGCCCCCTTCATGGCAGTGCGCGCCGCCAGAGGCAGCGGTTCGGTCACATCCCCGATTCCACAACGAATCAGACGCGTGGCCTTCTCCGGCTCCGCGTCCGAAAAGGCGTTCACCCGCCGGGCGATCTCCGGGAAGAGATAACCCGCCTTGAGTTTCAGGAAGTTTTCGTTAATTCGAGCCATGGCGGGCACCCTGTAGCGGGCTTCCCGCCAACTCGCAAGCGTTGGAGTTCCATCTCCACGTTTAACAGGGGAAAGCCAGCAGCCGGACCCGCAGGTCCGGCTGAGTCAAAACGGCTACCCCGGGAGCGGAGGCTATTCCGCAACCTTCTGCAGACTGGCCGCCACCGTGTCCCAGTTGATAATGTTGAAGAAGGCTGCCACGTAGTCGGGCCTGCGATTCTGGTAGTTCAGGTAGTAGGCGTGCTCCCAGACATCGAGCCCCAGAATGGGCGCACCGCAGCCGCAGCCGGAGATTTCGCCCATCATCGGGTTGTCCTGGTTGGCGGTCGAACACACACTGAGCTTCCCGCCTTTATCCGCGCAAAGCCAGGCCCACCCCGATCCGAACCGGGTCATGGCCGCCTTGGTAAAGGCCTCCTTGAACCCGTCCAGGGATCCGAAAGCGGCGTTGATCCCGTCCGCCACTTCACTCCCCGGCTCACTGGCGCCACCCGGCTTGATGCAGTTCCAGAAGTAGCTGTGATTGAAATGACCTCCCCCGTTGTTGCGCACCGCACCCCGGATGCCCTCCGGAACATCTCCCACCTGCATCATCAGCTCACAGATGGACTTGTCGGCAAAATCCGTTCCTTCAATTGCGGCGTTCAGATTAGTGACGTAGGCGTTGTGGTGTTTGCTGTGATGGATCTCCATCGTCCGCGCATCGATATGCGGTTCGAGTGCATCGTAAGCGTATCCAAGATCAGGAAGTTCGTGAGCCATAGGAATAGTGTGTGGATAGATGTTAATATGTTTGCTTTGCGTGTTTGCGAGAGTTGCGGCTATAAGCGAGGGCTGGCAACTGCTTCCGTAGGAAACCAGCTTCAACCCAATCTGCAAGGGTAACCTCACTATGGACCTCGATCCTTGGCTCCCTCATCTCGTCGCTACCGCGGGTACTGCGATCGGTGCGGCCCTCGCCTGGTTCCTGTGCCGTAGCAAAGCGCACACCGTATGCGCGCGCTACGAGGAACGGGACAGGGCTGCCCGGAAATCCGTGGCCGACCTGGAAGCCGGTTGTGCCAACCTTGAAGCGGAAGTACGCCAACTCCGTCACAGCGAGGCGGTGGCCCTCAGGCGTCAGTCTGAACTCGAGCTCCTGGCCCAGACACAGCAACGCGGTCTGGTTGAAAAACAACAGCTTCTCAAGGACGCCGAAACCCGGATGGCGCGGAACTTCAAGGCCATGTCACTTGAGACCCTTCGCGACACCCAGCGCGAGTTCATCAAGTATGCTCACGACGCTCTCGATTCTCGACAGAAGGAAGCCACCAGTGAACTGGAGCAACGCCGCATGGCGGTGGAAACCCTCGTCAAGCCGGTCGCCACCACCCTGAACAAGGTGGAAAGCCGCATCGAAGATCTCGAGCGGGCCCGGCGTGAAACGGAAACAGCCCTCGGCGAACACGTGCGCAAGATGGCCAGCGCCCAGCTCAGTCTCCAGAAGGAAACCGCCCAGCTGGTCAAGGCCCTGCGCCAGCCTTCCGGACGCGGACGCTGGGGCGAACTCCAACTCCAGCGCGTAGTGGAACTCTCCGGCATGCAGAACTACTGCGACTTCTATACGCCCACCGAAGCGGAGCAGTCCGGTGCCGACGGCCTGCAACGTCCCAACCTCGTGGTCAATCTGCCGGGCAATCGGATCATTGCGGTGGACGCCCACGCCTCCCTTGAAGCCTATCTTGCCGCGGTGGAATCCACGGACGAGGAAACGCATCAGCGGGAAATGCGGCGGCATGCCGCCCTGGTCTCCCGACACCTCGACGCCCTCACCACGCCGCGCTACGCCGCCCAATTTAACGCGAAACCAGAATTCACCGTCCTCTTCCTGCCCGGCGAGGGCTTCCTCACCGCCGCCCTTGGTGAAGAGCCGGATCTCCTCGAACGTGGAATCGAGCGTGGTATCATTCTGGCTACTCCCAGCACCCTCATTGCGCTCCTGCGTTCCGCCGCGGTGGGGTGGCGTCAGGAAGGTATCGCCGAAAAGGCGCGCACTGTCTCCGCGGCCGGACGTGAACTCTACGGCCACGTCAACCATCTGGCCAAGCACATCGTCAAGATCGGCCGGTCACTGGACGGCACCGTACGGGACTACAACGCCGCCCTCGGCACGCTCGAGCAGGGGGTTCTTCCCAGCACGCGCAAGCTCAGCAACCTCGGCATTCCCGCCCACCCCTCCAAACTGCCTACCGTCTCCCGCGCCAGGGTAACGGAGGAGGTGCTGACCCCGTCGACGGACGAGGAAAGCGAAAGCGTCAACGCCCCGGGGTGACCGCGCCACGGCGCTACAGCTCCTTGACGAAGATATTCGCGAACTCAAGCGGATTGCCGTGGTGCTGGAATCCCAGCTTCCCGGTGGGTTTCACCCCGGGGAGCTGCGCTTCGTGCAGCACCACCTTCCCGTTGAGGACCACGGTGAGGCGGTCACCCTTCACCGTGATAACGTAACGGTTCCACTCCCCCACCTTGTTGTCGGCAGGGACCCGCGGGGTAAGCGCGGCCCGGATGGGAAGGGGCTGCCTGCTGTCGTTGCGGATCCCGTAAACCTCGCCGGAACCGACCGTCCAATTCCAGAGATTGACCTGGGTGTGAACTGCCCCGCGTAAAAGTACGCCACTGTCATACTCATCGATTTCGGAGGTCACCCCCTTCTTGTCAGGTCCGGTTTTCTGCAGGCCATTGAGCAGCAGGACCGGCTGGTTGCGTTTGCCGCTGTGTTCACCGGTCCAGCGCCAGTCCACCACGGTGGTGAAGTCCTTGTACTCCTTCCTGGTCCAGAGACTCGTCCCCTTGCCATCATAGTGCAGGACCCAGTTGTCCTTCACGGTCCAGTGCCCCTTGTTCTTCGGGTCCTCATCAAAGTTCTTGAGAGATCCCCCCGCCATGACCGGCGTGAATCCCTGACCCGCCAGACGGTCATCGGCCTTTCCGGCCGGCTGGTGCCAGGGCTCCGTCTTGTCCTCGCCGAAGGAAATTTCCGCAATCCTCATCTTGCGCACCCGGATCACATCGCCATGACCGGCGAAACAAATGTGCCCCTTCCGCCGCTTCACACCCTGGTGCTTGGGCTTCTTCCTGCTCAGTTCGTCGAGGTTGGCGTCGGTGATGCAGACTCCGTTCAGTTCGACCGTGACCCGTGGGCCACGCACCGTCACCCGCTGCCTGTTCCACTCTCCCACCGGGGAAAGGTGGCCACGCAACGAGGCCTGCAGCGAGTAGACCGACCCGTGGAACTGCCATTCCTTCAGGTTCTTGTACTTGTCCGCGGTATTGTCAATGATCTGCAGTTCCATTCCCGTGTAGGCCGCGTCCCCGCTGCCCGGATAGTGGATTCCCAGCCCGTTGTTGGCACCGGGAGTAAGCTGGAATTCGAATTCAAGAATGTAGTCCGAATACTGCTTCTCGGTGCTCAGGTTACGGCATTTCCTGGAGGCCTCGATGATCCCATCCTTGATGAGGTAGCCGTTCTGCTCGGTCTTTCCGGGTGCTCCGAAGTTGGTGAAGTCCTTTCCGTTGAAAAGCTCCACCCAGTCGGCAGAAGCGGGCAGGGAAAGGGCAAGGAAGCAGGTGGCTAGGGCTTTCATGATAGTCGTGTGGTTGGGTGTGAATCTTGTAACTTTGAACCTCGAGATTAAAAGCAGCTAAAGTTCGACGGTTTTCCCGGTCCGGTAGGATTCGTCGGCGCCCGCCACGATACGCATGGAATTCAGGGCGTCTTCCATATGGTCGCTGAGATCAAGATTTTCCCTGATGGCCTTCAGGAAGTACTCCTGCTCGCGGAAACAGAGCTCGTCGTGATCCGGCTCGTCGGTCATGTCGATCCACTCGTCCTCTTTCGTGAACTCCCTGTTTCCGTCCACTTCGCTGTGGTGAATGCGCAGCGACTCGGTCTTGCTGTGGGCGTCCACATCCGCGGAAGACCCCTTGCCGCCGGCTTCCTTCGCTTCAATGGTAACGCAACCATTCGGGCCCACCACGTCCTTCACGAAGAAAGCCATCTCACTCATCATGGGGCCCCATCCCGCCTCGTACCACCCCACGCTTCCGTCCTCAAAGGCAACCTGCAGGTGTCCATAGTTGATCTTGTCCTCGGGAATATCGTTGGTCAGGCGCGCGCCCAGTCCGGAAACTCGCACCGGCTTCGAACGCGTCATCTGGCACATCACGTCCACGTAGTGCACCCCACAGTCGACGATCGGGGAGATCGAGGAAATCAGATTGCGGTGCGTCTCCCAGGCCGACCCCGAACTCTGCTGGTTCAGATTCATGCGCATGACCAACGGCTTTCCCAGGGTCCGGGCGATCTCGATGAACCGGATCCAGCTCGGATGCACCCGGAGGATGTACCCGATCACCAGCTTCTTCCCGCTTTCCTTCGCCCTCGCCACGATGCTTTCCGCGTCCGCCACCGTCTCCGCCAGCGGCTTCTCAATGAAGACATGCGCGCCTGCCTCGAAAGCCGCCTCGGCATAGGGCCCGTGGGTATCGGGATAAGTCGAGATGCTCACCGCGTCCGGCCTGGTCTCCGCGAGGGCCTCGTGGTAATCGCCAAATTCCGCATAACCCCCACCCAGTTCCTCGTTGAGCTTCCCGCGCGATTCAGGCGAGCGGGTCACAATTCCCACGATCTCGAACGCGTCGAGCTTGTGGTAGGCCCGCGCATGCGAGCTTCCCATGTTACCGGCGCCGACACAGAGGATACGGATCTTGTCACTCATTGGGTTGCAGGGACGGTGGCATGACCATCCCGGTCATGTCCAGATGCGACCGGGAGGCCGCACCAATTCTGCCAGCAGCTTCCTTACACCTTCCATGGACCGCGCATCTCCTGGTGCACGTACTTGTCGGCCTCCGGTTCATCGATCTTGAAGGTCTCCGGATCGTAGCGAAAACTCTTGTTGGAACGGTGGGCGATCGTTCCCAGGTTCACGATGGAGGCGGAACGGAAGGCCTTGGTCTCGTTCAGCGCAAAGGTCTTGCGCTCCCGCACCGCCTGGTGGAAATCGGTGATCTGCGGCTCGGGATCCTTGAGCGACTTGAGCTTCTCGGCGAACCCTTTGACGTCAGACTTGAATCCGCGCGAGATGCTGCCGGCCGAGCCCTGGATGTAGGGTGTGTTCTTCTCGCGGTTGTCGCCGTCGAGGATGATCTTGGTGCCGTCGGCATATTTGTACTCGATGCGCCGCCAGCGGCCCACCGCGTCGTGGTGCTGCTTGTCGGCATCGATGAAGACTTCCACCGGACTCTCCTCATCCTTGCCCAGAATGTACTGCACCGGATCGAGATAGTGCTGTCCCATGTCACCCAGGCCACCACCGTCGTAATCCCAGTAGCCGCGGAAGGATCCGTGAGTGCGGTGCCGGGTGTATGGTTTCACCGGTGCCGGTCCGAGCCAGAAGTTGTAGTCGAAGTGCGCCGGGATCTTCTCCTCGGGCTGATCGATCTTGCCCGACCATCCGAATTTCCAGTTGAAGCCCTGATTGCCGCCAACCGTCACGGTGAGCGGTCCGTCGCCCAGCAACCCGTGCATGATCGCCTTGCGAATGGGGGCGACCGGTGTGCCCATTCCGTAAAAGCCGTCCTTGAAGCGGAACCAGGTGTTAATGCGGAAGATAGTCTTGTGCTGACGCATGGCCTTCACCATCGCGATGCCCTCGCCGATGGTCCGGCTCATGGGTTTCTCACACCAGACGTCCTTGCCCTGCCGGGCGGCCTCGATCGCCATCAGCGCATGCCAGTGGGGCGGAGTGCAAATGTGGATCACGTCCAGGTCATCGCGCGCGCATAATTCGCGGAAATCGTGATAACCCTTGGGATCGTGCCCGCGCTTCTTGGCGTCCGCGGTGCGACCGGCGAGGCGCTGCTTGTCGACATCGCAGAGCGCCAGGAGCGGTCCCTTCTGTCCAACGTGGGCGCCCGATCCCGAGATCCCTCCGCAACCGATGATTCCACGCGTGATCTGCTCGCTGGGGGGTCTCTTTCCCCTGGCCCCGATGACGTGGCTGGGAACGATCTGGATCGTGGCGAGGGCCGCCAATCCCTTGAGGGTCTTGCGGCGGGTGAGGGAGTGCTGCTTATCCATGACTTCTCCTACTGAACGGGCTGGAGGCCTATTTCAAGTCGGAAGCACGATATTTCCTTCCAGCCCCGTGAGTTTTCGTTAAACCTGTGCTGAAATTCATCCCAACCATGCCTGATACAACCGTTCGGATCTCCGCCTTGAAACCGCGCCTCTGCGTGATGATGTTTATTCAATTCTTCATCTGGGGCGTCTGGTATGTCCCGATGTGGACCTGGCTTGGCGGCATTGGAGCTACTGACCTGGAAAAGGGAACCGCCTACGCCGCAACGGGAATAGCCGCCATGGTCTCCCCCTTTATCGTCGGCATGATCGCCGACCGCTTCTTCCCGACGCAGGCGGTGTTCGGAGTGTTGCATATCGTCGGAGGGGCTCTCCTCTTCTTCGCCTCCAAAGCCACGGATTTCGCAACCTTCTACCCCCTCCTCCTCGGCCACCTCCTCTGCTACATGCCCACGCTGGCCCTGGCCAACTCACTCCTCTTCCGCAACTCGGACAATGTTGAGCGCGATGCACCCCCGATCCGGACCCTCGGAACCATCGGTTGGATCGCCTCGGGCATTCTCATCGGAAGCAGCTTCCTGGACAACGACTCCCTCAAGATCGTGTGGCCCGAATTCCTCGGTGGCGAAAAATCTCCGGCAGACTGGGAGGGCCTGAGCGCCACGCCATGGCCCTACTACTTCGGAGCTGCTGCCTCCATCCTTCTCGGACTCTACGCTTTCTCCCTTCCCCACACGCCGCCTGAGCTGAAAGGAAAATCTGTCAGCGTTGGTGATGTCCTCGGGCTAAAGGCTCTCCGCCTGATGAAGGATCCCTCCTTTGCGATCTTCATCATCTGTTCGCTTCTTCTGTGCATCCCCCTCTCCTTCTACTTCCAGCTCGCCAACCCCTACCTCAAGGAGATGGGAGTGGGGAATTCCGAGGGCGTCATGACCCTCGGGCAGGTGTCCGAGATCTTCTTCCTCTTCCTCATTCCCTTCTTCTTCCGCAAACTTGGGGTGAAGTGGATGCTCCTCATCGGAATGGGGTTCTGGGTCCTGCGTTACATTCTCTTTGCCAACGCCGGGCCGGACATTCACCTCCTTCTCTACCTCGGGGTCATCTTCCACGGGATCTGCTACGACTTCTTCTTCTTCACCGGACAGATCTACGTCGACAAGCGGGCCCCGGAGGATGTGCGTTCCAGCGCCCAGGGTTTCATCGCCTTCGTTACCCTCGGGGTCGGGATGTTCATCGGGGGGCAATTGGCCGGTTGGTGGAAAAGCCGCAACACGGTCGATAACGTGGCTGACTGGTCCGCCGTCTGGTATTTCCCGGCCGGCCTTGCCGCCATCGTCATGGTAGCCTTCTTCCTTCTCTTCAAGGACCGGGGAACGGACTCAGCCGAAAACTGACCCTCCGGAAACACCTTTCGCCCTGACCCTTCAGCAAGGCAACCCACGGATCCACCGGGTCTATTCCCCCGCAGGATGGTCTAAAATCTTGAAAGGAACGGCTGGAACCCTACCGTAACCGCCCATACGAACCGTGACCACCCCATGAGCGAGACCACTAACTCCACCCGCCGCAACTTCGTAAAGACCACCACCGCCGCCACGACCGCCACCGCCGTCGCTGGCTTCCCTCACATCGGCCGCGCCGAGATCGGCAGCAGCAACACCATCAAGGTGGGCCTGATCGGATGCGGCGGACGCGGAACGGGTGCCGCCACCCAGGCCCTGAAATCCGACGACAAGGTGAAACTCTGGGCCATGGCCGACGCCTTCCCCGAGAAAATCGAGGGACCGCTCAAGACCCTGGGAGCCGCCTTCGGCAAGGAGCGCGTGGAGGTCGCCAAGAACCGCCAGTTCACCGGGCTCAACGCCTTCGAGAAACTCGCCGCCTCCGATGTGGACGTGGTCCTCATGGCCACCCCTCCTGGGTACCGGCCCATGATGCTGCGCAAGTGCATCGAGGCCGGCAAGCACGTCTTCGCTGAGAAGCCCATGGCCATCGACATGGCGGGGATTCATCACCTGATGGAGACCGCCAAGATCGCGGATGAGAAGAAGCTGGCCATCCAGCACGGTTACTGCTGGCGCTACAGCCCGGCCAACCGGGTTGGCTTCGCTAAGGCCCACGGCGGTGAGATGGGCCGCATCACCAGCTTCGTGGGCACCTACCTGGGCGGCACGGTACGCGCCCTCGCCCCCGACACCACGAAGCCCGAGGGGATGAGCGATGTCGAGTGGCAACTGCGCCACTGGATCAACTTCGAGTGGCTCTCCGGCGGCCCGCTGATGGAGCAGTGCATCCACGCCGTCGACAAGATGGCCTGGGCCATGGGCGATGCCGCCCCGGTGGCCGCCTTCGGCAATGGCGGTCGGGGACAGCGCCGCGATGCCGGTAACGTCTACGACAACTACTCGATCACCTACGAGTATCCCGGCAACACTTTCTGCCAGATCCAGCAGCGACAGTACAACAACTCCTTCAACGAGAACGTGAGCCGCATCATCTGCGAAGACGGCACGGTGATTGGTCCCTGGAGAGTTTCCACCAAGGACTCCAAGGGGAAGACCAACTGGAAATACCGTGCCGAGAAGGGCGTAGAGCAGAACATGTATCAGACCTGCCACAACGAATTCTTCGCCAACCTACGGGCCGGCAAGATCATCAATTCCTGCGAATTCATGGCCAGGTCTACCGCCCTCGGCATCCTCGGCCGCGAGGCCGCCCACACCGGCCAGCGCATCACCTGGGACGAGCTCTGGGCCACCAGCGAGGACCAGGCTCCGGACAACCCGCCCCTGGACGGCAAGATGCCCATCCCGGCGCCCCCGGTCCCCGGGATTGACAAACTGGTGAAAGCCTAGCGGCTTCCCCAAAAATACAGTATCGTGTGGCAGGGTGAGTCGGCAATCGGCTCCCTGCCCTTGGCACGAGGAATTTCAATCCCCCTCCTTTCCCCTTCACAGATCCCCATGAAACGACTCCACCAGATCCTCATGAGCGGCGTGGCCCCTTTCCTGGGAGCCCTCCCGTCCCTTGCCGAAGAACCGGCCGCTGAAAAGCACCCGGTGGTCAAGGCCCCGGCCGAGTTCACCAGCTCCACCCCCACTCCCTCCCAGTGGGACCTGCCCTCCATGGACCGGATGTTCGTGAGCAAGAAGGTCCACGAGGTCGTCTCCAAGAAGGGCGGACCCTCGGCGCTGGAAGCCATGAAGGACTATGAGGAGGTCGCTCCCCGGGCTGACAAGGCCAAGTACAAGATGATCGCCCTCAAGGGCGGGGAGTTCGTGATGGGCTCACCCGAGGGCGAGCACAAACTGCGCACCGAGGACGAAGGTCCACAAAAGAAGGTCAAGGTCGAACCTTTCTGGATTGGACAGACGGAGATCCCCTGGGCCCTTTACAAACCGTTCTACGAAAACGGGGTCGCCCGTAACAAGGACGGCAGCCTCCTCGCAGTAGGCGCGAAGCAAAATATCACGGTGAAAGGCAAACAACGCAAGAAGGCCATCCAGGACGCCCTCTTACGCGGGGACCGCAACAATGTCGTGGACGTGGTCTCCCAGCCCACCCCGCAGTATCACGACATGTTCGGCAGCGGCGAACACGCCTCGGACCTGAACTACCCCGCGATGTGCACCACCCAGCATGCGGCCTCCAAGTTCTGCCAGTGGCTCACCGCCCAGACCGGTCACTTTTACCGCCTCCCTACCGAGGCTGAGTGGGAGTATGCCTGCCGCGCCGGTTCTTCCACCGCCTTCTGTTTCGGCAACGACATCGAGAAGCTCGATGACTACGCCTGGCACGGTTACAACTCCGAGTACACCTACCACCCGGTGGCCACCAAGAAGCCCAACCCGTGGGGCCTCCACGACATGCACGGCAATGTCGCGGAGTGGGTCCTCGATGGCTTCAATGCCAGTTACCGGAAGAGCATCGTGGACGGCACGGTCAACCCCTGGAACATCGCCATCACCCGCTACCCGCGTATCGTAAAGGGTGGCTCCTGGGACCAGGACCAGGACGAGTGCCGCAGCGGCGCCCGCCTGCATTCCGTCAACGACTGGAAGGATACCGATCCGCAGGTTCCCAAGAGCATCTGGTACCATACCGACGGCCAGCACATCGGGTTCCGCATCGTGCGACCGCTCAAGACCCCCACCGCCGAGGAGATGCACCTCTTCTGGAACACCGACTGGTTTGAACCCACCAGGAACGCGGAGGATCTCTAGGGCTTTCCCCGTCGCAGGGAGAACAGATCAACGGCGCAGCCCGGGCGGCGCCTTTCTGGTGCCCCTCGTTTGGGACGTGAAACCGGAACCTACTTCAAGCCGTCCAGGGCCTTCAACAGGTCCTCGCCCTGCCCGCCGGTAGACGCCTTTTCGTCCTTCCAGACCAGCTTGCCATCCTTGAAGAGGTAAGCCTGACGGGAGGCAAATTTCCCCCGGTGAGGCACGCCAAAGGCCTTAACCACCGTGCCGTCAACGTCAGCCAGGAGATCAAAGGGCAGCTTCTGATTCTCCGCAAACGTCTTCTGGGCAGCCACCTTGTCGAAGGACACCCCATAGATCTTCACTCCCTTTTTCTGCAGCTTCTCGTTTGCGTCCCGCAAACTACACACCTGCTTCGTTCATCCCCCGGTAGAGGCCTTGGGATAGAAGAAGAAAAAGGCCAGTCCCTCGGCGGCCACCTCGTGAATCCTGATCACCTCCCCCTTGTGATTCGTGACCTCCGCCCGGGGAAGGGCTTTGCCAAGTTCAAGGGTTTCCCCCAACGTAGGGTCCGCGAGGGCGAAAATCGAACCAACCCCCGCCAGCAGTGCCGTAATCTTGCGCTTCATGACCAGACCCATATCCCGTCCCCGCAGGAATGCCAAAAGGTTTTTCCTGCTGCTGACAGTGCTTGCTCTCGGGAGCGGCCTGCTGTGGGTCGTCCCCTGGTTCAAGAATCGCGTTGGGAGAGGGCAACGGAGCAACCCGCCCGAACTGACTAAGGTTGACTCCGGCGATCGCCCCCTCATGGGGACTACTGCACGCATCGTGGTGCATGTTGGGGACGTGGAAAAAGGACAGGCCGCCATCGAGGCCGCCTTCCAGCGGGCCGAGGAGATCAACGCCATCTGCAGTGACTATAACCCGGAGAGCGAGATCATGAGGCTCTGCCGTGAGCCCATCAACCGCCCCATTCCAGTCTCCGGGACCCTGGCTGCCGTCCTCGCCCACGCCCGGACCATCGCGGAGCTCACCGAGGGCTCCTTTGACCCCACCCTGGGGGGCTTCACCAAGCTCTGGCGCAGATCGAAGCGGAAGCAGGAACTTCCCGATCCCGTTCTCCTGAAGAGAGCGCGCCAGGCTGCGGGATGGGAAAAGTTCGAGGTCGAGATTGAGAATCGCGTGGTCATCGTGAAGGACGAAAACCTCCTCTTTGATCTGGGCGGGATCGCCAAGGGATACGCCGCCGACGAGATGCTCAGCGTGATCACCGCCCGGGGGATTCCCTCCGCGATGGTGGCGGTGGCGGGCGATGTCCGACTGGGAGCCCCACCCCCCGGCCGGATCGGATGGGCGGTCGGCATCAGGACCCTCGGGGCGGACATCGAGCAGATTATCCAAGTCTCTAATTGTGCTGTCTCCACCTCCGGAGATCTCGAGCGTTACGTGGAAATCGAGGGAAAGCGCTACTCGCATATCATTGATCCCGGCACGGGCCTCGGCCTCACCCGCCGCATCGCCGCCACGGTGGTCGCACCCACCGCCGTGCAGAGTGACCCGCTGGCCACCTTCTGCTGCATCAGGCCCGAACTCGCCCGGAAAGTCTTCGCCGCCGGGGAAATCTCCTGCCGCATCGTCGGTCTGGGAGGCGGGCCCTACGATCACAGGACCCAGCAGTTCCCCGCCTTCATCCTCCCCTAGTATTGCTGCCCCAACTGGTGGCAGTTCCTGCCGTGCCGCTGCCGGCACCGGACCGGACCCAGAAAATTCTCGCAAACTCCTCCCCACCACCTTTCATCTCCGCGCTGTGTTCTTCGAAACCTGGCTGCCGGATTTTTCCTTCCTCTTCCTTTCCATCCTGGTGGAGGGCGCACCCTTCATCCTGCTTGGAACGATCATCAGCGGCTTCATCGATGTCTACCTGCCCTCCGGAGCGATGGACAGGATTCTCCCGCGCAACCGCTCCCTGGCGGTCATGATGAGCGGGATGCTGGGCATCATCTTTCCGGTCTGTGAATGCGCAGTCGTCCCCGTCATACGACGCCTGGTCAAGAAAGGCCTGCCTCCCGCCTGTGCCATCACCTACATGCTGGCCGCGCCCATCGTCAACCCGGTCACCTTCCTCAGCACCTACAGTGCTTTCAAGAAGATCCCCCTCGAAATGGCCGGATCGCGCCTCCTCTTCGGCTATGTCATCGCGGTCATGGTGGGGCTCATCCTCCTGCGCCTGAATGTCCGCCGCATCCTGAAGCCCCGCATCGCCGGGGAGATCGAGGAGGTGGAGGCCAGGCGCGCTGGCGACCACGACCACGACCACGACCACGACCATGACCATGACCATGACCATGACCATGAAGACGAGGACAAGGGGAACCGGCTCATCATGGCCCTCCGGGCCGCCATGCGCGACTTCGTCGATGTGGGAATCTACTTTGTGATCGGAATCACCATCGTCGCCATCGTCAACACCCCGCCCCCTGTCGACCAGGAGACCATCCCCCTGCGTGATTACATCGACGGCACCGCTGAAAGCACCTGGGGCGCTCCCGCGGCCCTCATGGGTCTCGCCTTCCTGCTCAGCCTCTGCAGCACCTCGGATGCCTTCATCGCCGCCACCCTGGACGCCTTCGGCCAGGGCGCCCGTCTCGCCTTCCTCGTCTTCGGTCCCATGATGGACGTCAAACTTCTCTTCCTCTACAGCACCATTCTTTCCCGCCGTTTCATCCTGGCCCTTGCCGTCGGCCTTTTCATCGCCATCGGCGTCCTCAGCGTTGCGGTGGAACCGCTGTTTGAAAAACTGGAGAAACAGAATGATCCTCCCTTCTCCCAGCGAATGGAAGAACAGGCCCCCCCCCGCTCGTGAAGAAAACCACATTCAACCAGATCGTTTCCAGCCTGGCCACCATCGCATGGGGGACTGTGCCGGTCTATTTCTACGCCTGGGGCCTCATCGATAAATACCTCAACGAGTCCTTTCACCTGATCGCTCTCATCGGCGGACTGGCCATGATGGTCCTCGGCCTCTTCAACCTCATTCATGCCAGTCGCCACGTGAGCTGTGGACACGATCACAGCCATGAGCACGGGGAGAAAGACGATCACGGACCGGACCGCGACCACCACGAGCAGAACCCCGTAGCGGCCCTTTGCCTCATGATTCTCCCGGTCATCCTCTGCACCGGCTTTACCAAGCACGAATATTCCAAGGAGGCCCTCCGCTGGAAAGGGCTCTATAAGCAGCGGACCCTGCGTTCGCTCTACTCCAACTACAATGCCGAGTTCACCCGAGAGCTTCTTGAGAAGCGAACTCCCAGGACCGGGGAGGGCAATTTCCTGCTTCAGTTCACCGAGCTCTACTGGTCGGCGGGCGATGAGAAGATCATGAAGATCTACGAGGGTTTGCCGGCTCAGCTTGAGGGACGACTCATCGAGGAGGACCCCGATCTCAACCACGACGCCAACCGCAAGCGCCTCTACCGCGTGGTTATGACCTGCTGTGCCGCCGATGCCCAGGTGCTCGGGGTGCCCCTGCAATTTGGTGGTTCCCTTCCAACGCTGCCTGAGAAGAGCTGGGTGACGGCCAGGGGCAAGGTGGCTTTCGAGTCGATTGACGGGCAGTACTTCGCCTACCTCAAGGACTGTGAGGTGGAGGCCACTGAAGCTCCCGATCCCCGCGCACAGAGTCGCCGCTGACCACCTACGGAGCGGGGGCCTTACAGGGCTGCCAGCTCATCTGATTCGCCTAGGGGGCATTCCCCGGTTCTTCCCCGAACCCGGCCCCCTCCTCCGGAGCCTCCGACTCCCCAGCCGGCGGGGGCAGGGCAATCTGCCCCTTCACCGCCGCTTGGAATTCTACAATCCAAGTCCCAATATCACGATGGGAGGGATAGGTTTCAAGGTGCTTCAGCATGCGCAGCGAGGCTCCCTTCTGGTCTCCCACCTGGAAGAGATCCAATTCCTTCTGCCACTGAAGCTGCGGCCGGCGGACTTCGAGGAACTTCTCCATGGGGGCCGAGTGCTCTGGACGCCCCAGCCCCTTCCTCGGCTTGTTCCAGATCTCGATCATGGTCCCTTCGTGAAGAATGCGTCGTTCCCACGCCTGCTCAAGCTGACCCAGGGTCTTCACCTGGCGCAGGGAGGGCAGGACCAGTCCCTCGTAGACCGCATCCAGCTGCAACGGGGAGGTTGGCCAGTCGGTTATGTCAATGTTGTCGACCGAGTAGGCCTCGGCGAAAACGGTATCGAGCACGTTCTGGCGGAGCAGGTTCTGCGAGCCCTCAAGGTCCTTGGCATCCTTCAAGATCGTGTCGATATGATCGAGGGCCTTGGACCAGATCTGATCCCGTCCCTTTGGCTCCGAGGCGGTCTGGAGCGTAAGCAGCAGCCAGTTCAACTGGTGGCGCAGGGCGCGGCGGAAGGCCGGGGTGTCGGTCCGCTCCTTGTGGCGCCGCTTCCAGTCCCGGAAGTCACTGCCGCTCTTCTGCTTGTCCTCAAACTGCACCTTCTCGGTACAATTCAGGAAAAGAGCGTGCGCAGCAGCGTCACTTTGAATGGCCGCCCGAAAGGCGGAGTGAGCAGTCGTATAACGGGCTCCGATGCGCTTCTGCGATCCCTCCCGCAGCTCCTTGATCTTGTCGAGCAGGAGTTGCACATCGAGGGCACTCAGTTTCTCAGGTTCGCTCGATACGGGGAGCGTCAGCAGGGCCAAAAGGCAAAGGAACGTCGGCTTCATCGTGAGGTAAACATTAGAGAACTCCCATTCTTTGCCAATTACTGCGGCGGATCAAAGGGATTTTTCAGTCCTTCGTTCACAACAGAAACTCACCGCCACTGGAAAAGTTGCAGGAAAAGAGGGATTCCTCCCTCCGGCAGGGCTTCCGATCCTCCGTCCTCAACTCTTGAAAGGAGGAAGCTCATGGTCTCGGTTGTCGGTTGCCCTACGAGGCGTGGCAGATCGCGGTATCCCCGCAGCTGCCGGAGAATCTCATCCCTCGGTGGAATGCGGGTAGAGTCAGAGCAGAGATTTCGCGGGCTTCCGGGTGCTCTGAAATGAGTCCATGCGCTTTCCTCCAAGTCTCTCCAGGTGGCGCAGCACCCCTTCCACGCTCTCCTTGAGCGTGGACGTTCCCGCAGTGACACCCACTACCCTGGCTCCGGAAAGCCAGTGCTCCCGGATCTCTGTGGACCGGGTCACCCGTTCGGCCCGGCAACCCCGCCGGCGGGCCTTCTCAACGAGTTGTAAGGAATTGTTGGAATTGTGCCCGCCTACCACCAGGACAACCTCAGCCACGTCACAGAGTTGCTCGAGGGCCTTCTGTCGCTCCTTGGTGGGTTGGCAGACGGTGTCCTTGAATACCACCTCGGCAGTGGGATGACGCCGCCGGATCTTCTCCAGCAGATCCTCCACCCGTTCGATCGGCTGCGTGGTCTGGGCCACCACCCCGAACCGTTCGGAAAAAGGCAGGGTTTCTACCTCCGAGTCGTTCAAAACCACGTGAGCTCCTGGGAAATCCCCCGTCAACCCCTCTACTTCCACGTGACCCTTCTTCCCTATCACGATCGGCGTATATCCCTCCAAAACCAGACGTGAAAGGGCCACATGCGCCTTGCGGACCAACGGACAGGTCGTGTCGGTCACTCGGTAGCCCGCATCCTTCCAGCGCTTGCGATCCCGGTTCGCCGCTCCGTGGGCGGTCACGATGACATCCGTGGTGGCGGCACCAGCCGCCTCAAGTTTTCCCTCCCGGGCCCCTGATGCGTTTAACCGCTGCCGTACCACTTCGTTATGCACCAGCTCCCCCAGAATCGTGGCCGGGCGCCGGGAGGACACCTTCTCAGTCGCCACCAGGGCATCACGTACGCCAAAGCACATGCCGTAGTGCTGGGCCACCAGGATTCGAAATTCTGGTCTCATCTTCCGCCTCGGTTCAGTCCTGATACTTTGCAACACAAAGTATGACCAGCAGCGGCGGAATACGTTCGACAAATAGGAAAGAAAAACCACTTCGCCCCGAAGATGCCGTGAAAGTCCCCCCGCCCGCCCTGCGGAAGCTACTTCCCCAGGTCGACGATCTCCTCCAGAACGGAGAGGTAGGATTCAAAGGCCTTCCGTCCAGCCCTGGTCAGTTGATAGTGGGTCTGGGGACGTCCCTGTCCCCCCAGTTTCCTGGAATCCACGTATCCCGCCTTCCTGAGGGTCCGGAGGTGTGTGATGAGATTGCCGTCGCTCATCTGCAGGCCGGCCTTGAGGTCCTGGAAGGGCCAGGACTCTCCCCTCGAGACCAGCAGGGTGACAATCCCGAGCCGGCCCTTCTCGTGGATGACCCGGTCGAGCTTGGAAAAATCAATCATGCCATTGCCGAATCGCGCGTGAGCGACGCTCTCAGGATTCCCCGCCTTCCGATACTCCGCCTTCCTCCTTGCTGGCCTTCATCACAATCACCCCGTAAACGAGGTGGAAGAATCCGAAGCAGAATCCCATGATCAGGCTGGCTTCCAGTATCAAACTCTCCATTCGATCCGGGGTTCCCAGGCCAGGCAGTCGATTTGCGCCATCACTCCACGAATAGAGGAAGGCGGCGAGACCCGCGATAAGAAAGGCCAGCCCCAGACGTGGAATGGAAGCCGGTGCCAGTCCCCGCGTGGCAAGCAGGGCCAACCCATAACAGGTCACCCAGATCGAAGCACCGGACGCGGAATCCCCGTCCGCCTTCAACGTCAGCGCGATTCCAAGGACTCCGCCGACCAGCATGGGCGGGATAAACGCCCGCAGCGCCATCTTGAGGCCCGGCGAAAAGAACGGTCGCCCTTCCCGTTTGGACTTTCGGGAGACCAGCATGACATTGAAAAGCGTGGTCAGAACAAGGGCAACCAACCAGCAGACGACCCACGAGCCTTCCGAGATCCCCTTTTCTCCCACCGTTCCCTCCAGGATGGCCGCCTGCTCCCTGAGAAAGAGGAGGGCCGCCAAGAGAACCGCCAGCGAGCCTCCAAACAAGGCTGTAGGCCATGAGATTGTGCGGTAGACCGTTGTCCGCTCCATCAATGACCGAATCACCTTGAGATGATTCGCGGCCTGCTCCCGCTCCGTCATGCCTTCAGTTTACAGGGTCTGGCAACTTGAATACAGACTGGAATCGGACCTGTTCAGCTCTTCCGTCCTCCCCCGGGACGATGCTGTCCGTCCCTCCCAAGGACTGTAAATTACGGGAATATCCTTGCCAACTGTAACGCAATTGCCTAATTCCCCGCCCCTTCCCCGCGCCGCCGAAAAACAACGGAGAGCCGAAGGAATCCATCCTGCGGCGGGCCCTCCACACAACAGAGCCTCTGTGAATCAACGGAGGACATCAGAATGATCAACGAACTCGTTAAGGAAATGGTGGAGGCGGGCGTCCATTACGGACACCAGACCCGCAAGTGGAATCCCGGGATGCGCCCCTACCTCATGAAGGACAAGGGAGGCATCCACATCATCAACCTCGAGGAGACCGTCCGCTGTCTCGACAAGGCCTCCAACTTCATCACCGAACTGGACGGAAAGAACCGCAAGATCCTCTTTGTCGGCTGCAAACAGCAGGCCCAGGAAGCGGTGCGCGAAGCGGCCAAAGCCTCCGGGCAATACTACGTCAACCACCGCTGGCTCGGGGGCACTCTCACCAACCTGGCCACCATCCGGCAATCCGTGGAACGCCTCAAGTATCTTGAGGGCATCGAAAAGGCTCCCGAGTACAAGGCCATGTCGAAAAAGGAACTGGCCGCCCTCAACCGCGAAAAGAACAAGCTCCTGCGCAACCTCCAGGGTGTGCGCGAGATGGACAAGCCGCCCCAGGCCCTCGTCATCGTAGACACCGCCAAGGAATCCATTGCGGTGGCAGAAGCCCGCCGGCTCAAGATCCCCATCATCGGAATCGTGGATACCAATGGCGATCCCAGCGTGATCGACTATCCCATCCCTGCCAACGACGACTCCATCCGTTCCGTCCGCATCGTCCTGCAGAATCTGGTCGACTCCATCGTGGTGGCCACCAAGGGCTAACCGGTCTCACCCTGTCGGTTAACCGTGATCAGGTGCGCTGCCGGTGCGCCCCAACGACCGAGCACAAATTACCAATCCCATCTTCCCCATGTCTATCACCGCATCCCAGGTAAAGGAACTCCGCGACCGCACCAACGCGGGCATGATGGAGTGCAAGAGGGCCCTTCAGGAAACCGATGGCGACATCGAAGGGGCTATCAAGAAACTCCGTGAAGCAGGAGCCATCAAGGCGGCCAAGAAGGCCGACCGGGCCGCCAAGGAAGGCGTGGTCACTTCCCATATTGATTCCGACTCCAAGCACGGCATCCTTGCCGAGGTGAACTGCGAAACCGACTTCGTGGCCAAGAACGAAAACTTCCAGGGCTTCGTGGGAGAGCTGGTCGAAACCGTCGCGGCCTCCGGCGCGACCGATCTCGAAGCAGCCAACGCCGTCTCTCACGGCGAGGACACAATTGAGGGCTTCGTGAAGGCCAAGGTCATCGAGTTGGGCGAAAACCTGCAATTTCGGCGCCTGACCCGCTACGACATGGAGGGCTCGGGCCTGGTGGCCTCCTATATTCACCTTGGCGGCAAGGTCGGCGTGCTGGTGGAGGTGGGTTGTGAAAATGACGGCACCTCCGCCAACGACGAATTCCGCACCCTGGTCAAGGATCTCACCCTCCACATCGCGGCCCTTTCCCCCGCCGGGATCACCCGCGACGACATCCCCTCCGACCTCATCGAGTCCGAGAAGGACCTTTTCCGCAAGCAAATGGCAGACAGTGGCAAGCCGCCTGAAATCCTTGAGAAGATCATCGAGGGCAAGCTCGGCAAGTTCTACTCCGAGCGCTGTCTTCTGGAGCAGGCCTTCGTAAAGGATCCCGATATCACCGTGGGCAAGCTTCTCGAAGCGAAGGGTGGGGATATTGGCGACACCCTCTCCGTCCGCCGCTTTGTGCGCTACGCCCTTGGTGAATAGAAACCGGGGATCGCAACCAACGCCCCTGCAAGCCCCGCCCCCCCGCGGGGCTTTCTCATTCCCCGCAACAAGCCCCCCGGTTGCCGCTGCATCCTCTCCTGATTATGCTGGCCTTCCTTTCCCGGCACCCGTAGAGGCTTGGAAATGATTATTCCCTCCCTGCGACAGCTGGTCCTGGTCCTGCTGACCCTCTCCCCGGGCGCTGTCCTCCAGGCCGGAACGGTCACCTTCGCCAGGGAACGCTTCTCGGTCGCTATCCCTGCCGACTGGGAAAAGGGCAAGGGACCCGATGACGGAGCCATCCTCTACCGTGATGCGCCAGGCGGGGAGGGGTCCTTCTCCATCTATCAGTTGCCGGTGGCCAAGGATCATCGAGCCAATCTGGAAGGCACCCTCGCAGAACGGGTCAAGGCCATCCGAAAGGCGGGGTTCAAGGTGAGTGCGGAAGTAAAATCCCAGAAGCAGGACAATTTCGACGGCAAGCCCGCGGTTTTCGCCGTGGTCCCGATCGAGGCCAGTTACCGGGATCAGATCGTCAAGTTCACCTACTACCTCGTCCTCATCGACGCCAGGAACTCGGTCATCATCATGCAGGCGGCCCTGCCCCGACCCCTCACCCCGAAGCTGCAGCAGGAAGCCCTTGGGATCATCCAGTCCTTCCGCGAAAAGAAGCAGGTCCCCTGATGCTACGCTGACGCCCCCAACCTCTTCGAGTGCACCCAGCCCTCCTCCATCTCCTCCAGGCTCGCCTCCTCCAGTGAGCTCCCCCGCTCCCGCAGCTCCTGCTCCATGGAAGCGAAGCGCTCCTCGAATTTCACATTGGTCCCCTCCAGAGCCACTTCCGGATCGATTCCCATCTTGCGGGCCAGGTTCACCACCGCAAAGAGGAGATCTCCCACCTCGGACTCCAGGGCAGGGGTCACTTCCCCACCCGTTGGCGGCAGCTCGGCCTTCACCTCCGCCAGCTCTTCTTCAATCTTCCCGAGAACCCCGATTACATCCGGCCAGTCAAAGCCCACCTTGCCGGCCCTCTTCTGCAACTTGGCCGCACGCAGAAGGGCCGGCAGCCCCTTGCCCACTCCGTGCAGATAGGGCTCGGCATCCGCGCCCTTCTCCTCGCGCTTGATTTCCTCCCAGCGACTCAGCACCGCGCTGGTATCCCGGGCCTCCCCGTCCCCATACACGTGGGGGTGCCTCCGCACCAGCTTGTCACATACTCCCCTGGCGACATCATCGAAATTGCAGCGTCCCTCCTCCTCCGCCAGCTCGCTATGGAAAACAACCTGCAGGAGCAGGTCCCCCAGTTCCTCCTCCAGGTGCACCCAGTCCTCACGCCGGATGGCATCGACCGTCTCATAGGCCTCCTCAATCAGATTGGACACCAGACTGGCGTGCGTTTGCTCCGCATCCCAGGGACAGCCCCCCGGCGCCCGCAGCCGGTGCATGATGGCCCGCAACCTCTCCATCTGACGCCCCGGCTCGGCACAGTTGATCATCTCCTCGTCGGTCACGGGAAGAGTGAAAGTCAAAGTGAGGGGGAAGGGGAGTCCTAAAACAGGCGATCCCTCCGCAAACAGACCGGCGTGGCCTGTTCCCTGGCTCTCACTTCTTCCCGGCCCGGGCGAGAAGCTCACGCTCCTCCCCGGTAAGCGACTGCAGACCGTGCTCGTTGATCTTGTCGAGGATGCGGTCCACCTCATTGGTTTCCAGCCCCGTGATCGTCGACTGGGGCCGCAATTTCTTCTGGTAACCCTTTTCTCTCTTCGCAATCCGGATCTGGAAGGCAGGGCGCTTCTTCGAGCCCCCTTGGCCTGAACGCCCAAGATGTCCCAGCAGCCCACGCAACACGGGAATCTTCCACAAGAGAAACCCTGCCAAGGCACCGCCGAGGTGGCCTGCCTCGCCTCCCGCATTTCTCCCCCCCAGCACGATGGTAAGGACGCCGATTACCAGGAGGATGATCGCCAGTTGCCTCATGGTGAGGGTCACCGGTGGAATGAGAAGACGGACCTGCATGTCGGGAGCAATGAGGGCGGCCACCACCAGGATGCCGAACACCCCCGCGGATGCTCCGATTAAATACCATTGGAAGTCTCCCTGGAACAGGCCGAGCAGACTGGCCCCTAACGCTCCCATCACCCCACAGAGCAGGTAAAAGACGAGGAAGGCCCGGCTCCGAAGCTGGTGTTCCACGAAGACGCCGAAAAAGTAGATCGCAATCGAATTGAAGAGGAGGTGCGCGAGGTTTGCGTGCAGGAACTGGAAGGTAATCAGCCTCCACACTTGGAACCCAAGAAAGCCTTCCTGCACCGTAAACGCTCCAAATGCCCAAAAGCGGTCTGTCAGCTCAAGGAGGAGGCCCACGAGAAACACTCCCAAGTTCAAGAACAGGAGCCACTTGACCACCGGCGCGCCCGCCAGCCGCCCCGGGGGCCGCGTGGCACCCTCTCGAAAGTAATCGCGGTCAGAATATCCCATCTGCGTTCTGCACACCTAGCACCCCATTCCGGCCTCCTCAAGCCAAGCGAAACCTGCGCCCGGCCCGCTTCCGCCCCGGCCTGCCGCTCCTACTCCGCAGGGCTCTAACACGAATCTGTAACGAAAAGAGCACGGCTGCCCTTGCAAAAAAGGCATTTTAATGTAATTCGCGCGCCATGTCCGACGCACCAACAAGCCATCAGGGACTCCTCGACTGGGTGAACGAAATGATCACCCTCTGCAAGCCTGCCAACGTCCGCTGGTCGGACGGATCACAAGCCGAATGGGACGACCTGACCCAGCTCCTCGTCGATGCCGGCACCTTCACCCGACTCAATCCCGAGAAACGCCCCAACAGCTTCCTTGCCCGCTCCAGTCCGAGCGACGTGGCGCGTGTGGAAGACCGCACCTTCATCTGCTCCGAGAAGGAGGAAGATGCGGGGCCGACCAATAACTGGGCCGATCCCGTCGAAATGCGCGAAACGCTCAAGGGTTTCTTCGACGGGTGCATGAAGGGCCGGACCATGTATGTCATTCCGTTCTGCATGGGCCCCCTCGATTCTCCCTTTGCCAAGATCGGAGTCGAGATTTCCGACAGCGCCTACGTTGTGGTCAACATGCGCATCATGGCCAAGATCGGAAGCGACGTGCTCAAGCGTCTCGAGGACGAGGCCTCCGGGGCCGTCAATCTCGGCCGCGATGGACACGGCACCTTCGTCCCCTGTCTCCACTCGGTGGGCGCACCGCTTACGGAGGGCCAGGAAGACGTCACCTGGCCGTGCAACGATGAAAAGTACATCGTGCACTTCCCGGAAACCCAGGAGATCCACTCCTTCGGTTCCGGATACGGTGGCAACGCCCTCCTCGGCAAGAAGTGTCTCGCCCTCCGCATCGCTTCCACCATTGCCAAGAGGAATGGCTGGATGGCAGAACACATGCTGATCCTGGGCCTTGAATCCCCCGCAGGCGAGAAGCGCTACGTCACCGCCGCTTTCCCCAGCGCCTGCGGCAAGACCAACCTCGCCATGCTGGTCCCGCCCGCAGGCTACGACGGCTGGAAGGTGACCTGCGTAGGCGACGACATCGCCTGGCTCTGGCCTCACGAGGACGGCAAACTCCACGCCATCAATCCCGAGGCCGGTTATTTCGGCGTGGCTCCCATGACCTCCTACGAGACCAATCCGAACGCCATGGACTCGCTCAAGGAGAACAGCATCTTCACCAATGTGGCCCTCACCGATGACGGTGACGTCTGGTGGGAAGACATGACCCCGGAGCCTCCCGCCCACCTCATCGACTGGAAGGGCCACGACTGGACCCCCGAAAGCGAAGACCCCTCTTCTCATCCGAATGCCCGCTTCACGGCTCCTGCCAGCCAGTGCCCGGTCATCGATCCCGAGTGGCAGAACCCGGACGGGGTCCCCATCGATGCCTTCGTCTTCGGCGGACGGCGCGCCACCACCATGCCCCTCGTTTTCCAGGCCCACAACTGGAACCACGGCACCTTCATCGGCTCGGTAATGGGATCCGAGATGACCGCCGCAGCAGCAGGCGGGGCCGGCCAGGTTCGCCGTGACCCGATGGCCATGCTTCCCTTCTGTGGCCACCATGTGGGGGACTACCTGCAGCTCTGGATCGATATTGCCAGCAAGGTCGGAAAACTCCCCGAGGTCTTCCACGTGAACTGGTTCCGTAAGGATCCCGAGGGCAACTGGCTCTGGCCCGGATTCGGCCAGAACATGCGCGTCCTTGAGTGGATCCTCAAGCGGGCCGATGGCACGGTCGAGGGCAAGGAGGAATTCGTGGGCACCGTCCCCGCCTTCGGTGAACTCAACCTCGACGGGCTCGATTTCTCCGAGGAAAACTGGAACGCCCTTATGAACCTCGATGCCGAGGAGTGGCAGCGCGAGCTGGAAACCCAGGAGGAATTCCTCGACAAGATCGGCGACAAACTGCCCGGAGAGATCAAGGCCGAACGTGCCAAGCTCCTTGAGCGGGTGGGTGGTGGCTGAAGCTAGCCCGATGGCCCGCGGTCGCGGGGAGAACCCAGGCAATTTTCAGGAAGCGCGGTCTCCGGACCGCGCTTTTTTTGGTCGCCAGTCACCACCTGCCCGACAGACTGAAATTCTTATGATGAGAGTTTCTGGCATCGTCCTCATTGCCGCCCTTCTGGCACTCTTCCCTGCCTGGGGGGCCGCTTTGACCGAATCTGAGCGCCAACTTGCCGCCGGCCACCCCCGCCCTGGCTATGAGGAGGTCACGGACATCAAGGCCATGGCCGCCGCCCTGCGCAAGGACCTCTCCCAACGGGAACGCTACTCCTTTTCACGCGGCTGGTGGACATGGGACCGCCTGCGCGCGCGCTATGTGGACGGCGGACGGAAGAACCAGAACGAACTCCTCATTCTTCAGGCGGTCTTCCGCGCTCTCATCCTTGACTGGCATTCCAAGCTGGAGGCAAAGGGCGAGGGCGATCTCATGTTCATCTACTTCGTCACCACCGCCCCGGGCAGCAAGACGGAACGCAAGCTCCCGGACGGGGCAACCCTGGTCCGCGACTATCACGGCGGCGGGTATCACGGCGGCTGGGGCGGGGCCGCGCGCATGCGCATCTACGAGGAACTTGCCAGGCAGAAGATGCTGACCGCGAACGAGAAGGAGCGCTTCCGGAGAATCGTTCACCAGAGCATGAGCAGTCGCTTCCTCGACTTCACGAAGGGGGCACAGAGCGCCAACAATCACTCTTATGGAAACGCAGGCGGCATCGCAATGGCCCTCAAGCTCTTTCCCGACGCCCCACAGGCGAAGGAAGCGCGCGCCTGGATCGAGCGCATCTGGAAACACCTCGCCGACTACGGTGACTGGACCGAGTGGAACTATTTTCCCTACGGACCGATCTTCCTGCACGGAATGATCGATATCGCGGAAGCGATGGGCTGGCTTCAGAAGGAGTCCAAGCTCATCAACGCCGTCGGGGGGCGAGTCCTTGGCTTCGTGCACGGCGGCGGGGTGCGCGGCGGACCGAATTGCGGCTCGCCCGTCTTCACCGATCGCGCCGCCCTCTACGCCGACCCCTGGAACGTCGGCAACTACCGGGTGGAGACACCGGGACGAGACGGACACTTTTGGTGCCGCATGGCGCAGCACTACAAGAATCGGGAGTACCTCTGGGCCGCGGAACAGTCCGCCTTGGGCGGCCACCCGCCGGGTAAAGAAAAGATCACCCTCGCCTACCAGCAGGCCTACGCGCGCCGCTTTGCGTGGTTCAAAGAGCGCGACCTCTCCGCAAAAGTCCCGGAGGGCAAGGCTCGCATCGGTCTTCTCAGCTCCCTGGTGCACAAGATCCCGGAGCGCCTCTATCTCGAAGCGAGCCGCGAGGCAGGCAGACCCTTCGCCTCCTATTTCCTCTACCCCCACAAGGACGACCACCTGGATAGCCTTTCAGGCCAGCTCTACGAGTATGCCGCGCACGGCGCCAAGTTCCTCCACAGCTCCGGCAAGTACAGCATGCTGCCCAAAGGCGGCGGCACGGGCGAAGAGAGCCTGGACGTTCTGCTCGTCCTCAACAAAAAGCATCCCTTTCCGGTACATCCCGACCGCGCCGGTGACGGCGACTTTATCCGCAAGGGTGCCATCAAGTTGCTGCCCGGTCTCCTCAAGGCAGAGAACAACGAGGCCGGCGACTCGTTCGGCCAGTTCGGATGGACTGACTACTACGGACCTGGTAGCAAGTGGATCCGCCGGACCGTCCTCACGCGCGAAGGAAATCTGATCGTCGCGGACGAATACACCGCCGGTAGTGCCCTTGGCAGGAACTACCACGCCGGACCAGTTTGGCACCTGGCTCCGCAGAAGGAACAGCGGGATGGCGAACAGAAGGAGAACTGGTTCGATGCCCGCGCCTTCGAGCACGCCTGGTGGCAGGAGAAACGCTATCGCCTCCTGCTTACGATCCACCAGGACGGAGCCATGCGGTTCGGTAGGCTCAAGCAAAGGAGCTCGCAGGACCTCGCACCGAACGTGACGGTCTACGGACACCGGCCCGTCGAGGCCGGGCAGACGGTGCAATTCCTCAGCGTGTTTTCTCCTTGGGAGGACAATGGATTCCCGGTCACCGGCAGCGGTGATATCACTCGTATCGCCGAGGGGACCACTACCGCAAGGTGGACGAGCGGCAGAGGGAGGTTCGTCACCGTTGAAATCCGGGCCGACGGCACCTGGAGCGTTACCCGGGCACAGCCCTGATCGGGCCCGAAACGCTCACTCCCCAACTGTCGGCCTGAGAAGCTGCCACAGTTCCTTTTCCTCCACCTTGCCAAGAAGGAGGTAAGTCTGGTTCTTCCCCTGCCAGGAGGCCACTGACACCCCGGTGTTGGAGCACTGCCGGCAACGGGTCCCGCCGGACTTCCTGAGCTTCTCGAGATCCTCCGGATCAAGGTTCTCACTACCAAGGACGGCAAGGTGAATTCTGCTTCCGTCCTTGTCGAAACACAGATGGGAGACCCTGGTGGCACCCATCATGAAAATGCGGCAACCGACCGGCTTGCCTTCCGAGATCCCCCCCGGAAGCTCATCAAGATCAAAGCCGGGAGCATTGTTCTCCCGTATCCAGGCCTGGTGCTCCTGCAGTCTGCCACTCTGCAGGGGAAAGACCCCCTGGCGCACGACCTCCGCGATGGCCCCGTTTTCAAGAACCCTGAGGGCGATGGTCTCCCCTTGTTCATCCCGGGGACCGAAACTGCTGGAGGTCACCTCGAAGGCCACAAAGGCGCCCAGCACGAGCAAAACTGCCGCCACCGCTGCCTTCAGCCAACCCTCCTCCATCGACACCTCCTCGGCTGGCTGCCCCCCGGCAGCAGCTACTGCCATCGGCATGCCGGCAATCTCAACCTTGAGAACCTTCAGTGTCTGCTCCTTCAATTCCTCCGGTGGAGCCTCGGAAACCAGGGAGCTCACGGAGGAGGATTCCGGGGCCGTGAGATTCTCCGTGGTGTCCTCCACTGGAACCCCGGACCCGCCTTTGTTCCCGGCGGCATCGGCCTTGAGAGCGTCCAGGATACTGCTCCGCAGATTGGAGGGAATAGTGAGATTCTTCAAGCTGGCGGCAACAGAGGCGTCCTGCTCCCGCTCAACCACCAGCCACTCTCCCAGTCCGCGGTCATCAGCTGCCACCGCGAGGGCCTCCTCGAAATCAGGATTCCCGGAGTCCGCCCCTCCGGGGCGAAAACTCCGGAGAACAAACCGTGCCTGTTCCCTATCCATTGGGCTGCTTCATGACATCGGGCCGGAAGTCGACAAAGTTCTCCAGGCCCGCGCTGGCGGGCTCTTCCATCATCCTGCTCCGGAGCTGTTCCTTGCCGCGCGAGATACGGGACATGACGGTTCCAATCGGAACATCGAGGATATCGGCGATCTCCTTGTAGCTGTGCTGCTCAAGACAGAACAACGTGAGAGGTGCCCGGAACGTCGTCGAGAGTCCGCCCAGCAATTCTGCCGTGCGGGGGATCTCCTTCCCGGGGTCCGGTTCGTAGGTGGCTGATCGGTTCTCATCATCACCAGTCGCGGGCTCAGGGGGCCAGGTCTTCCAGCTGCCCTGACCCAGGTGTTGCCGGTAGAGCGTCGAAAAGAGTCCCGTCCTGGCCTTGCCCGGAGCCCTGGGTTCTCTCTCCTTCCGCTCCCAGATAACATAAGTCTGGCGAACGAGGTCCGCCGCGCGGTCCGCATCCCGGACCAGCGAGATGGCAAAACAATACAGTGGCTGGCAGTAAGCGTCGACGAGTTCTTCGGTATCCGTCATGGGGCGCAGGGACCTGGGTCTCCAGTTGCCGGGAAGCCGCCGCGTTCCCCTTCTTCTCGGGAACATCGCGATCCTTCGCCGTTCCGAGATTTTCCGGGGCTCCAAAGCGCCTCTCCGGGCATCAAGTTGGCCCGGAAAGGACTTGGAAGCAATCTGCATTCCTTCTTCCCCCGGCCCGGGCGCCCTGCTTCACTCTCGTCCCCAAGGCCATGCGCACTCCCAGACTTACTCTCGCCCTTTCCCTTCTCTCGGCCATCTCGCTTTCTGCCGGCATCAATCTCAAGCAGGAAGGCAAGAACCTGCAGGTGATCGTCGATGGGAAACTCTTCACTGAGTATCACGGGGAGACCCGTGTCCCATGCCTCTATCCTCTCATGAGTCCCTCCGGGACTCACCTGACCCGGCAGTATCCCTTCGTCAAGGACGTGGCCGGAGAGAAATCCGATCACCCTCACCACACCGGGTTCTGGTTTACCCACGGCAACGTCAACGGGCATGACTTCTGGCACACGGACGACTGCCGAATCGTAACCCGCAGGATCACCGGATCAAACGTCAGCCAGAAAGGAGATCAAGCTGCAGTCACTTTCTCAGTGGAGCTCGCCTGGGAGGCAAAGGGCAAGCCGATCGTCCTGGAGCAACGGCGATATGATATCACTCTCGCAAAAACACGGATCATTGATGTGACCTCTGCAATGAAGCCCGCCGGGGACAACGTGACCTTCGGGGACACCAAGGAAGGCAGCTTTGCCATTCGCACTGCTCCGTCCCTGCGTCTTGTCGGTGAGGTCGCCAAGGGGAAGATCACCAACAGCGAGGGGGTGAAGGACAACGATGCCTGGGGCAAGCGGGCCCGCTGGGTGGCCTATCATGGTCCCGACTCCGCAGGCACTCCACAGGTCATCGCCATTTTCGATCACAACCGGAACCTGCGCCATCCCACCTGGTGGCACGCCCGCAACTACGGCCTCCTCACCGCAAACCCCTTCGGCATCCGCGCCTTCAGGGACAAGTCGGTCAAGGAAAGCGGAAACTTTGAACTCAAGAAGGGTGAGTCCCTCACCCAGCGCTACCGACTCCTCCTTCATGAGGGCAGCCTCGACAGCGCAAAGGTTGAAGAGGCCTGGAAGTCCTTCGTAGCCGGGAAATAGAAGAAGAGGAGAGCCTGCTATCTTCGGTGCCACTTGGTCAGGAGTGCCACCGTCCACTGGAACTTGCGAGCGGTCTCCCGGATCAGGAACGGCTCATCGTGCTCCTCAAGGAGCTCAAAGTGCGTCGCCAGCTCTTCCCGTAACCAGTCGAGGGTCGATCCCGGCGGCCAATGGGCTTCAGGGGTAAACTCCTCCAGCCAGGTGCACGGAGTCGTGAGAATCAGCTCCCCACCGGAGCGCACCAATTCCGGCAAGCGGCCCAGCAAGCGGCCTGGCTCTGACAGGCGACAAAGGAGATTGGCGGCCAGCACTCGATCGAAGCTGCCCAACCCGGGCCTGAGACTCATGACATCTCCCTGTTCAAAGGTGATGCGCTCGGGCAGCGTCCCCGGGGAAACCTCCACCACGATGGACTTCCTGCTGTGCCCCTCCTCCAACCTGGAAACCTCACAGTGCCCCGCCGACTGCATTACCTTCGCCGCATCAACAAAACCCTGCGAATAGTCTATCGCCACAACTTCAGCCGCGGTCCGCGACAGTTCGAAGGCCGACCGTCCCACCGCACATCCGAGGTCGAGGGCACGCGCGACTTTACCCCCGGAAAATCGCTCCACGATCCGGGCAGGAAATCCAAGAGCCTCCCGGGGAGCCCCCGGCCAGGAACAGATCTGCTCCGGGGTCCCGTAGTGAAAGAGCAGGTACTCGTCGCGAAGCTTGGCGGTTTCGTAGATATTCATCGCCTCATCCCTGCCAGCGGTCCGGCCACAGACGGAATTCAATGCACCGGCGTCTCACCGCCAGTCACAACGTCCCCTTCATCACAGAAGAAGTCATCCGGATCAAACCTGGGGACCGAGATATTGTAGAGTTTCATCCTCCCCACGCCGCGATGGCGGCAACCCGGCTTGATCATGACAGCGGACATTGGCTTGACCGGCACAAGTTCGCCATCGAGTTCGAGACAACCCTCTCCTTCCAGGATGAGGTAGATCTCCGTCGTCTTCCTGTGATAGTGGCAGGTCGGCTCATCGGCCAGTTCAAGGAGATGCACTGAAGCAGGGCTCTTCTCATTCCCGGCAAAGGCACGCCGCACGTTTCCACAGCAACACTCCAGGCCCGGAAGGTCCGCAAACTCAATCGCCTCGTATCTTTTCATGCCTGGCCTCCGGGAATACGCTCCCAAGGATTCTGATCTATGCGCAGCAGCACCTTCATGACATATCGCCGGTTCCGCTAGTCGCCCCCTTCCAGCTCCATCCCCTTGTCTCGAAGTTCCTCAAGGACGCTGGTCATATCCTTGAGACCGTCCCACACATCCTGAACGACATAGAGGGGTGCCTGCTGGCGGACGGCCAGAGCGATGGAGTCACTGGGACGCGCATCGAGTTCCACGATGAGTTTCTCGTTGATCTCGTTCTGCGCTTCAATGAAGAGGCGGGCATAAAAGACGTCGTCCTCCACCCTCACGATCACGACCCGCTGCACCACTGCTCCAAAGGCCTTGAGCGCATCGTTAAAAAGGTCGTGGGTCAGAGGCCGCGGCGGCTGCCGGTCGGAGAGGGCATCGTTGATGGAAACCCCGACGGCGGGTTCGATGTAGAACACGATCGATTTCTCGCCATTGCCCAGGAAGACCGCACATCCCGCCTGGGTGGGCAGAAGGGCAACAGGGTCCACTTGAACAAGATCCGGCATCACGAAAACGTTACTGTCGATCCAGTTCCCGAGCGAGGAACTTCCTGCTGTTTTCCACATATTTCTGGGCGCGGACCGCGACCCCCGCCTGCTCCTCCTCACTGAGCAGGCGCACCACCTTGCCAGGCGAACCGAGAACAAGGGACCCAGGTGGGATTTCGGTGTTCATGGTGACCAGGGTATTGGCTCCGATAATACTGCGCTCTCCAATTACCGCACCATCCAGCACGGTGGCTCCCATTCCCACCAGAACCTCATCCTTGATCGTGCAGGCGTGCACAATCGCACCGTGACCAACCGTGACAAGCTCACCAAGATAACATCCACGGTCGCTCTCAACATGAAGAACCGCGTTGTCCTGAACGTTGGAACGAGCGCCGATCACCACCTCATGGATATCGCCACGCAGGGTCGAGTTGTACCACACGCTGGCTTCTGCTCCGATCCGGACTCTCCCGATCAGATCCGCACTGGCTGCCACGAAGGCACTCTCATCGATCTCCGGCCAGTGGTCCTCAAAAGGCTCAATCATGAAAACAGCTTAGGAGATGCATTAAAAATCAGGGAATGAAAATCTGCGGACAGTTCCGGTTTCTGGACATTCATCATCCAAAAAGCAGAAACATCACTGGCAAACCCGCCAGGACTGGGCGACACTCATTCCCGTTCCTACGCGCCTCCCGGATTCCAACCATCAACTCCACGCGCGCCCCTGATGTCCCAGTTTGCCCTCGTCGCCGGATTGGCCGTCCTTGCGATGGCTCTGCGATGTTGCCGCCACTTCGCGGCACGCAAGCTCGGCGCGCTCATTTTTCTGGTCGCCAGTTTTTTCGCCCTCTACTTCATTTTCAACCGATCGGTGGTAGCGGGCCTCTGCGGGGTGGGGGCCTGGTTCCTCCTTCCCTGGATCGAACTCCTTACCCGTATCCGCCGTCTCCGCCTGCCCCTCGAGAACCGGCTTCGCTTCCGTGTTCCTCCGGCTGACTCCTTCTTCCCCCATGCCGCCGAGGCAGTCGACGCCATGGACGAGGAGGGCTTCGAGCACGCCACTGACAGCGGATGGGAGTGGGCCGGAATGAAACAGTTCTTCCGCATCTTCTGGAACCCTGAAAAGCGGGCCATCGCCACCGTCTGCCTCTGTGAACAGGAAGAGGTTGCCTTCGCATTCATCAGCATCACCTCCAGGGATGGTAACGGACGCATCTTCCGCACCACTAATTTTCCTTTCTCTCCCACTCTTAAATGTGGCTCCGAGATCACCTGGAACCATGTCCCCTGCGAATGCAGTTGCTTCCATCAGATCCTGCACAACCATCATCAGTTCCTTGGCCGCCTCCACGTGCCTGAGGACGACCTGCGGGTTCCCGATCCTGATGAGGTCATAAATGAGATCGAGGGCGAGATGCGCCAGCAGATCGATCACAATCTTTCCAAGGGTATCATCCAGCTCACGGGCGACGGGCATTTTCGCTACTCGTTCCGCGGGCTCTTCTTCCTCTGGCGCCAGTTCATCAGGGACATGCTGCGGCTCTGTTGATAAGAAAGACGAAGGTCGGGCTGGCCAGCTGGCGCCACCACCTGCTAACTGAGTCCGTGGATTCGCTGACCATCGCGAAACTGAAGCAGGGCGCTAACGAGACCCCGCAAGAGGCCTTCTTCCAGGCCCAGGTCCAGGATCGTTCCGAGAGGACGACCAAATCCGGCTCACCCTATCTTGAGCTCACCCTCACCGACGCAACCAGTAACTTCACCCTGAAGGTCTGGAGCAATCATCCACAATTCTCCGAGATCAGCGATCTGCCCCCTGCCGCCTTTGTCCGGTTGGAAGGTCTCTGGACCCAGAACCAGTATGGCATCGACGGAAAACGCTGGCAACTTCGCGTCCTCGACGAGGGCGAAATCGAAGGGTTTCTCCGTGGCAACCCCGAGACTGCCCGCAAGCAGGAGGCCGACTGGGATCATGTCGTCGCCACCTGTGCGGCCCTCAGGGATCCTCGCCTGCGGGCCCTCACCAGCAAATTCCTTGAAGAGTCCGGGGAACGCTTCCGCCGCGCCGCCGCCGCCCGCCGGAATCACCACGCCCGGCGCGGCGGACTGGTGGAACACGTGGCCCAGATGATGCGAACAGCCTCCGCGATCTGCACCGCCTACCCGGATCTCAACGAAGACCTTCTTCTCGCAGGCGTCCTCTTCCACGACTGTGGCAAACTCTGGGAAAACAACTACCCGGAAGCGGGCTTTGCCCAAAGCGTGAGCCTGCACGGAGAAATGATGGGACATATCCCCCTCGGGATCGAGCTGGTCAACAGGCTCTGGCGCGACCTGCTCGACTCCAGCGCGGCCCAGACCTGGAAGAGCCTGGAGCCATCCAGCGACCTCGTGCGCCTGCACCTCCTTCACCTCATCGCCAGCCACCATGGCACCAGGGAATTTGGCTCTCCCTCCCTCCCGTGCACTCCGGAGGCCTTTGCCCTGCATCACATCGACAACCTCGATGCAAAGCACGAGATGCTGAGCATGGCCTACGAGGGTGCCAACGAACTGGCCCCCGGGATCTTCAGCAAGCAGTTCCCACTTCCCGCCAGTCCGGTCGCACCCCTTCCTCCATTTGAGGAGTCCCCGTCCTAGATGCGCAAACAGGCGGAACGCTCCAGTAGGATCGCACCCACCAGAAGCGGGACCACGATTACGAGCCACACAAGAAGGACCAGCAGAAATTCTTGAGAGGTCATAGCGAACCCACCCTGCCGCGGAGGTGCCAACAGAGCGATCTAATTACGGCGGACCTCTACGACCTCCTGGAAGGCTCGATCGGGGCAGAATTTTATCCTCCTGTCTCTACGGCCGCGAGAACCTTCACCGCCTGCCAGGCGGCATCCACGTTGTGGATCCGGAAGATCTGGGCTCCGCTCGCCATCCCCGCAGCCAGGAGACCGATCGTTCCAGCATCCCGGGCGACCGGATCCTCGATTTCCAACACCTCGCCAATAACCGTTTTGCGCGAGATCGGAAGGAGCACCGGGCGTTCGAACTGCTGCAACCGGTCCAGCTCCCGCATGAGACGCAGGTTGTCTTCCCGCTGCTTGGCAAAGTCGATCCCGGGATCAATCACCAGCTGGTCCGGCGAGAGCCCCTCCGACTGGGCAACGGCCAGCTTGTCCTCGAAGAATCGCTCCAGTTCTACCATGACGTCATCCCAGTAATGGCCGATCTGCTGCACCTTGGGAGGACCAGCGGTGTGCATCAGCAACAGGGCGGCCCCATGTTCCGCAACCAGGCGTGCATTGCTCCCATCCGGCAATCCGCCCATGTCATTGATCAGTTCCGCTCCCAGTCCGAGGGCCGCCGCGACCACTTCGCTGCGCCAGGTGTTGACCGAGAGCACCGGGGGCCAGACCTGCTCGCCATCCCGTGGTCCCGTCGAGGCAGTCACTTCGCCCCACCGCTTGAGAACTCCCCGCAGGCGCGCGCATTCTTCCTCTACCGGGATCGCCGCCCGGTTGGTGCGGGCACTCTCCGCCCCCAGGTCCACGATATCCGCCCCCGCCGCCGCCTGGGCCACCGCCTGCCGGAGGGCCTCGTCCACATCCAGCGTTCCGTCACCTGAAAAGGAATCGTCGTTCACGTTCACGATCCCCATCACCAGCGGACGCCGCGGAAAGGAAAGAACACGACTGGGAAGGCGCAGGATCATTCTCCCTCTTCCCCGGCTTTCAGGCCCAGTGGACCAACTGTCTGCTTGCTGTTCACTTCAGACCGACAGCGACCCTCCATTGTCCCGGGCGCCAAGATTCTCCAGGAACGGCACCGCCCTCTCGGCCCACTCCTCGGGGTCGGGATAGGCGGCCGCTCCTTCGCCCCATGCCGAGCGCAGCATCTCGGTATCGATGACCCCGGGATTCAGGGCAATTGCTGCCACTCCGTCGGGCAACTCGCAGGAGAGCGCCTGGGTCAGTCCCTCGATGGCCCACTTGGTGGCACAGTAGGGAGCAACCTCCGGTGAGGTGGAGCGGCCCCAACCCGAGCTGAAATTCACAACCACACCTTTGCCTCGCTCAATCATGACCGGCACCGCATGACGCAGCACGTTGGCCACACCCTTGATATTGACGTCCACCACCCGCCCGAATTCCTCGCTGGCCACCTCCCAGAGCGGAGCCGGCTCGTTGATCAGGGCCGCGTTGTTCAGGAGAAGGTCCGGCGGTCCCGCCTCGCGCCGTGCGGCCGAACAGAAGGCCTCCACCTCGTCTTCCTCTACTACGTCCACGGAGGCAAAGAAGTGGCCCGCCCCCAGTTCTCCGGCCAACGCCTTGACCGCTCCCGCGCTGCGGGCAAAACCTGCCACCGTCCAACCCCGCGCTGCGAAACCCCGCACCATGGCTCGTCCCAGTCCCCGGGAACAACCGGTAATCCACGCTACTTTCTCACTGGCCATGGCGCACGCTTAGGGCCTGCCCCTGCAGGTCACGAGAAAATTCGTAGGAACATCCAACGGCCCCTGGAGGCGGAGCCCCCTGCCTCCCATGGTCGCGCATTAACCCCTGACAGTCCTCCTGGTTGTCCTCGTCAACGGATGTGACCTTGCTCTACCGTCTCAAGCTTGGCGGAATGCCCCTGATCTACCACCGGGGCCTCGATGGGGTGGATGACGGCGGCCTCCCCGGCAAGAACCTCGCCTGTCACTCCCTAGCAGAATGCGGGGAACGCACCACGATCTACCCGCCCGAGGTTGCCCCGGAAGCTGTAACAGAAGGCCCTGGGCCATCATTCCGACCACTGTATCCGTGGACCTCCGCCCCCGAACCCCTGATTTCGCAGCATCTTCCGCCTCCACTCCCTCGAAATTCCTTGACCGGGTGCAGGATCACCGCTTTTCTCCCCGCCCCGCAATCCAGCTCCTTCCAGCGATGTCACGAGTCTGCAGCATTAGAGGTTCCCGCCCCCGCATGGGCCGCAAGATCCACCGTTCCGGATTGGCCAAGAAAAAGGGCGGGATCGGCCGTCACGTGACCAAGACGGTCAAGCGTTCGGTCTCCCCCAACCTCAAGAAGAAGAGAGTCTGGGTCCCCGAGCTGGGGCGCTACGTCAAGGTCAAGGCCAGTTGCAAGGCCTTCAAGACCATTAACAAGAACGGCGCCTACACCACCCTCCGGAAGGCAGGGTTGGTCAAGTAGGTCCATCCGGACGACGCCCCCCAGGCGAGCCTTCCCGGCTTCCGTATCCCGGCCCGGGACTCCCGCCGCATTCTTGGATCTTCACCACGATCAACCCGGCATTCCGTTATCGCCTCTTCCGGGAATCCTCTCTAGGCTCCTCCCATGTTATTGTTGAGCACGACTGAAACGATACCCGGCCGGGAAATCATCGCACATGCCGGAGTAGTCTGCGGCAACACCGTCCGGGCCAAGCACCTCGGCCGCGACATCGCTGCCGGTCTCAAGACCCTGATCGGAGGCGAGGTCGGAGGATACACCGAGATGCTCGCCGAATCCCGCAACCAGGCGATTGAACGAATGATACAGTCCGCCCAGGAGTTAGGTGCCGACGCCGTTGTCAGCGTGCGCTTCACCACCTCCGCGGTGGCACAGGGCATGTCGGAAATGCTCGCCTTCGGAACTGCGGTGAAGCTCGCGTAGCCGATTTGACGGTCAGCCGTCCGCCACGCAAACCGTGAGGATGGCATCCCTCATCCCGTGGATCTTCTTCTTGTCCGCGGGCGCTACCGCGGCCAGGCACCCCCCAAGGCAGGACCTGCCGTCCTGATCAACGAAGTAATACGGACAGAGCCGAACCCGCCCCCGCATCGTTTCGATCGCTCCGGTCCGGGGATCATAGTAGGGATGCTCCACCATCCGCGCTTCCCTGAACTCCTGCAGGATCCAGGGTTGAGAATCGAATTCCTCACAGGCCCGCTCCAGCGCCGCCGTCCACTCCTCCCCGGAAATATCGTGCCCGATGACTACTCCGCGACTGCCCCAGGCCAGCTCACTGAAGCCGCTGACCTTGAGTACGAGGTGGCGCTTCTTCTGGCTGAAAGTCGCCAGCTGGTCCCACGAATTTACTTCCAGACGGGGTAAGGCCGCGTGGGGCGGCAGCGGAGTGGGATTCACGACCCAGCCGTAGGGGACCAACTCCCGTAGCCGCCGCAGATGACTTCCCCTCACCTCGGTCTCCCACACCTCCCGCAGGGAGGGGGACCACATCAGGGCGAGCCAGAGTTTCTCCTCGAAATGCGGCTTGAAGGGCGGGGTGAGATCCGGGCGCCGGGCCAGAGAGCGCGCCGCAGGGATTGCCTCCCAATCGAACAGTTCGAAAAAGCGGTAAAGCGCGGAAGCCGGGTTTGCGTCGCTGAACTCCTCCGCCGAGCCCATCCCCCACGGGCCTCCGCCCCGGTCGTTGAGAGCCTCCACCAGCCACTCCATCTCCGGCCGATAATCTCCCGCCTCCTCTGAAATAAGCACCTCTCCGCCATCCGGCATGAGAGTGCGAAAGCCCTCCAGCATTCCTGAGCCCTCCCCCAGAACCTCGAAACCTGCCTCGCTGTACCGCTTCGAGAGCCACCCCGTGATTCCCATCCCTCCCGGCACCCCGTCCAGTTCGGTGAGTGCAAACCCATCCTCGGTGAGGAGGAGATCCGGCCGGATGACCCGGGGGGCCACCTCCCGGAGGTCATCCGAACGCTGTGCTTCAACCAACCAACCAGGCTTACCCGCATCCAGCAGGTCGGCAATCCATCCCGGCAGAGTCCCCTTGACGCTGCGGCGATAGATGCGGTCGCAGCCCAGCTGGAACATCCGCAGGGGATGCCCCAGCCGCTCAAGCTGCGCGACATCCGCCCCCGAGAGCCGCACGGGCTCCGGGGAAAAAAGCCATTCGCGATCCTCCCGAAAGCCCACCGCCGCGGCGTCGCTCATGAAGTCATCCAGCGCCAGTGCCATTCACAGGCCATCTGACCGTGGACCGAGCGGGACTGCAAACAGGAAACCCATATCCCGGCCCATCTCCCCCGTTCATGAAAGGACCCTTGAAACTTAACTCAGCCCCCGCAACGCCTCCCGGATGAGATCTTCTGCCGCCATCTCCGGCTCACGTTCCAGAACCGCCTTAATCGCCTTCCGGGCATCCACCTGCTTGAACCCCAGAGCCAGGAGAGCCAGCTCGGCATCCCGTGCCGGGGCTCCGGCTTCGGCTCCAGCCCCCCCCACCTGCCACGTCTCCGTCACTCCCACCTTGTCCTTGAGCTCCAGCACAATCCGTTCGGCGGTCTTCTTTCCCAGGCCCTTTATTGCCGAGAGCCCCTTCACATCCCCCTCCACCACCGCCTGCTTGAAGCGCTCCACGGGGAGGCCGCTCAATACCGCCATGGCGATGGCCGGGCCAATCCCGCTCACCCGGTCCACCAGCAGCAGAAAGATGTCACGTTCCTCCGAAGTGGCAAAACCGTAAAGGATGTGGGCATTCTCCCGGACATGCAGATGGGTGAGGAGAGTGATCTCCCCTCCCTCCCGCGGATTCAACCGATCGAAGGACGAAATCGGCACGAAAACTTGATATCCAACTCCGCCCGCATCCACGACCAAACGGCTGGGAAGAGCCTCTACCACCTTGCCTCGCAAGCGTGCGATCACTTTAGCACTCTTAATCAAATAATAAGCGTAATCCAAGTCCAAAACCCCTTTTAGAATAGGGAATAGTTGGATTAATTCCTAAGTTTGTTGAATATTTTACTTGCATGGAATATGAAAAAAAAGTGAACTGATTTCTTTTTGGTGTCGCACTTGTTCCAATTTGCTGCTAACCTAACCTCGCTATGGCTACCACGAAAAGAACGCGCTTCTCACGTCGACTCCCCGATCATGTTACCGATGAACTGGTGAACGTGCTCGGTGCGGACGACAAGTTCTTCGGTTTCAACGACCTGTTTGAACTCGTCTATGACCGGCTGAAAAAGCGCAACGCAGTGAGTGGTGGAGAAGAGATGCTCCGCCTCCGCGCCTATGAAAAGCTGCAAAACCTTGTCACTCGCGGCCTCGTCGAGAAGAGTGGGAAGGAATACAAGGGCCTCGAACGTATCGAAGAGGCTCACAGCGAGAATATCGCGGCTCAGCAACAGGCGTGAGTTCGTAAAATCCGCAAATTCGTGCTGGTGAAGCCAGCACCCTGTCTTTTACAAACCTGCGCCGCGCTTCGGTGCAGGTTTGTTTTTTTCGTCAGCCATGCTCTCCGATTATCTTCCCGTCCTGATGCAGATCCTGGTCGCGATCGGCTTCTGTGCCTCCATGCTGACCGCCAGCGTCATTTTCGGAAAGCTCGGGCGCCCCTCCGGGGTGAAAAACGTTCCCTATGAGTGCGGCATGTTGCCCGTGGGCGAAGGAGCTCCCCGTTTCAGTGTGAAGTTCTACCTCGTGGCCATGCTTTTCGTGATCTTTGATATCGAAGTTGTCTTTATGTACCCTTGGGCAGTTCAGTTCAAGGAACTGATCACCACCAGTGCAATGGCCCTCCTCTCCATGGCCTGCTTTGTGGCGGTCCTGGGCGTGGCCTACCTCTATGTCCTCAAGAAAGGCGCCCTGAACTGGAAGGCCTGAGATGATCGCCCATCTTCTCCTCTACAAGCTCCGGCGCGATGTGGATGAGACCCGTCTCGAGGAAATGGTGCGCACTACGCGAAGCATTCTCCTCAAGATCCCCGAAGTCCTCCGTGTGCACTCGGGCCGCAATGTGGAGCAGGAATCAGAATGGGCCTTCTTCGTCTCCTTCGAGGTGGAAAGCCTCGACAAGCTTGGCATGGTTGAGGAGGACGCACGCTACCTGCGCTTCCTGCGGGATGTCATTGACCCGAACACCGACGCCCGACAGACCTTCAGCTTCGAGACCGATCCCTCCAAGGATCTGCGCTACTCGTAATCGATCTCCCGGTGTTCGCGGGAAGAAGGCCCTCAGGACGCCAGCATGAGTGCAACCGCCACCAGGGCGGCCGCTGACAAAACGACCAGAGATCCTCCCCCAAAGAGGAGGTCCAGCCAGTTGGCGCGGGGACGACGGGCAGAGCGGGACCTGGGAAAGACGATCGCGGCGTAAAGCATCCCGGCCACCAGGCCACCCCCGTGAGCGTAGTTGTCGATGAAGTTGTACCCGACGAAACCAACGAGGAAGGTGAGGACAAGAGCCGCGAAGAGGCGGCGGCGAGTCGGACGGGGGACGAGAAGAGGGTGGAGGGTCTCAAACACAAGGAGAAACCCAAGCAGCCCCAGCAATCCCCCGGAAGCACCCACCGAGTCTTGATCGGGGAGGAGCTGCGCGGTGGTCACTCCCCCGGCCACCATGGCGACAAGAAACACAAGGGCAAGATGCGGCCAGCCCGCCAGAGCCTCCACCCGCCGACCGATGTAGCACAGTCCCGCCGCATTAAGGGCCCAGTGCAGAGGATGTCCGTGAAGGAAGGGCGCCGTGAACAGGCGGTAGAACTCCCCGGACTTGTAGCGCGCCTTGTCCAATCCCGCCGCCTTCACCGAGTCATCCATTTCCACCCAGATCTGGACCGCACCCACCACCACCAGAAGAACGATAATAATCCAGGTGCAGAGGCCGCGCTCCCTGCTCAGCCATCGCTCAAAACGGGCTTCCTGTTCCTCTTCCCCAAGGCGTTGCTCATTCAACTCCCAGGCGGACTTGCGGGCCTGCCTGGCATCGTACCAGGGAACGAGCCCTAAAATGATGAGAAGGATTCCAGCCAGGCCCACCTCGATGGACTCGGTAGGTATGATGCGATTGGCCAAGCTCGCATAGAGAGCCCAGAGAAGAATTAGAGAGAATATGAGAGTGTTCCGCCTGGCATCAGACGCATCCACCTCCGCCACATCGACAAACCGCTGCCGAAGCGGTTCCAGCAAGTCCTTCACCGCTTCAGGGGGAACCATCCCCTCTCTCTGCGGAGTCCACACCGCTACAACACTTTCCCGGCTGCCGCGCACATGAGCCCCCAACGCTTCGAGGCTCTCGAATTCGCACCGACGTCCCTTCCGCGAGAGTGCACCATAGGCGGCATTCTCCGGCTTCTCCGGATAAATGTCCGGCGACGCCCAAGCCGGTTGTTCGGAAGTCTCGGTCACGCTACTGATCATGCGGTCTTTTACCGCGCACGCAATGAGAACGCTGGATGACTGGCAACAGCCTACGGCTGTTCCGGTGCAGGTGCAGGTGCCGGCGCGGGCTCTGGTGCAGGTGCAGGTGCAGGCGCGGGCTCTGGTGCAGGTGCAGGCGCGGGCTCTGGTGCAGGTGCAGGTGCAGGCTCTGGTGCAGGTGCAGGCGCGGGGATGATTCCCGGAACCGATTCCTCCGGCTTCACGCCCTCGAGGGCTCTCTTCAAAGCCTCGCTACGGGCATCGTCGCCATTCTGGTTGCCGGTCTCGGGTCCGCCTTCAGGATCGGCTTGCGGAACCTCGGGTGCCATGGCGGGATCCGTCGCAGGCGGTGGCGGGTCGACAATCCCCTTCTCGTAGTTTC